>Ga0181612_142989_pt1 | contig 33086 bp, 20 predicted proteins | sample HoacroProtozoa21_FD_119630 | JGI IMG/M metagenome (GOLD analysis project Ga0181612, IMG submission 119630) | Hoatzin crop microbial communities from Cojedes, Venezuel. Combined Assembly of Gp0051906, Gp0051904, Gp0051908 | reverse complement strand
TTGGTAATACTCAGTGTTAAATGGGCGATAAAATCTTACAAGTTTTGAACATTCTTTTGGTGAAAAAGAACCCCCGAATTTTTTGCAACAGATTCCTTTTTTGTGTTTTTGTCGGGTCCCCCCCCCCCCGTCTCTCTATTTTCTATAAGAATGTATTTTTTGCACAATATTTTTAAACTGGTACCTCCATCTTCTGCATCTTACTTTAGTATCTGGCTTTCAGCTGTACAGCCAAAACCATTTGTAAACAGTTTTTGTAAATAAGGCTTATGATGTAACAGCTATTTTTTTGCTGTGTTTTCTACCCATAAACCTTATATTTTTACCAGATAAAGTTGATGTCAAACTGACCCTCCCCAAAAAGCATCGTGCGTATTTTCTTGCAAAACTAAAACAATGTTTTTTGTAAAAGTGCAGCAAAGTATGAACAGACTGCTTTTCAAACCAGTTGCTTTCTCTGCCTGGAGCACAGAACAGGTCCTTTGAGCCGGTTGGAATGCAGCTACCCATGAACAGTGCAGGGAGCAATTGACTCTTCTGTATTTAATTACTGTTTTGAGTAAACTGGCCTCTTGTTGCCTGGTTGGCTCACCCTCTGCTCCATTTATATTATTTATCTGTAATAACAGAACATTAACTTGCAATAGAATGTTGTGACTAGATAATAGTCTCCCGCTTTGGCAATAATTGCCTTGGCTGCACCTCGGTATTTGTGTTCTTGTTTCTGGGGTTATGGTGTCCTTTGTATAAGCCCTGCTTCTTTTCTGGCACTGGTGTTCCACCAACAAATCATTATCTGATCACAACATGTTATTCACGTGATGTTATTTTCTAACAAGGAATCACGAATGGTATTCTACATTGTGGTTTAAAAGGAAAAAAAAGTATTTAAAATTAGATTTGTATGGTTTGCTGGATCAAACATTTGAATGTTTCCAATCTGAATTCTGTCTCCTACTTTGATTAACTTGTTAGATATATTTATTAAGTAATGCAGTTTGTACTTTTTTATTTTGTAATATATTGTGATTTTGGAATTTATACTGTATTTGTATAATAGGACTATTCACAGCTAAAACTGAATGAATAAAGAATATAATTTTACTTGTGCTCTTTTTTTCCAACCTTTGCATTCCTGGTCTGGTGAAGGACTGCAGGTGGGTTCCCAAGACCCTTTCTTTAGCTCCTCTGCCTTAGTTTCTCCAATTAAGAGGCGGGAGGAAGGGGCATGGTACTTGACAAGGTATGAACCACTGATAATTCTGTGGTCTGTGAGAATGTGAAAGAAATGCAAGCATTTAAAGACAATTGAATATCTGTAATTCTTTTGTAAGTGTAAGAGATTAGCGTATCTCTGCCAATGAGAAACACTTCTGTGTATTATGAATATGCCTTAGAAGAGGGGTTCCCAGGCGTAGCGCCTGGGCTGGTCATGCTGGTGGCTGTGACGGACCAGCTCCCTGCTGGGCCATGCACGCTTGGCCTTGGGCTGTGGTAACTGGGAATCCCCATTCTGCAGCCAGTCTCAAACTTGTTTTGAGACTTGCCCTATCACCAGTGATACCTCAGCAGCCCTCTTCTCCTTACTTGAGGTATTGTCATAAGGAAATACAGCTTTTTGCTCCCCTGACAAGGTGGAAATGCCTTGCAAATTGTTACACAGTACTCTGTGGGTGTGCATGGATGCATTTTCAAATCTACTCCCAATCTCTACAGATACTAGGAGGTCGTCCTTAAATGACAGAAGGGTACTCGGTTTAAATTAGGATTAAAAATGAACTAAATAGTTGAAATGCAGCAGTCTTAATTGAGCACACTTGTGTTAAAGAGCTGCAGGATTGATTGTGTGTGTATTTGGTACTGGTTTGTGTAACGTACAGAGTAGATTTAAATAAATTTATTATGTTGTTTTCAAAATATTGGTAAGTGCAGACTGTTTTTCCCCATTTTCTTCACACAGTCATGCTTTTTCTTTAAAGATCGAATAATGGTGGAAAAAGTGAGTTTTGCTAGTCCACTATTGCTTAACTTTACTAAATCTCTGGAAAGCTGAGTTCTGGGGTGAGAGCAAGGCACAGATGGAGACATGGATGTGTTCATGAGGAACAGAGATAGTTGATGAGGAAAACAGCTACTCAGGTGGCTGTAAGCACAAAAATATTGATACAGCATCATTAAATGTCAGTGATGTGCTTGACTGATTAAAAACTTTGCATCCAGACTGCTTAGGTTTTGAGTTGGATATGGTGAATTTCTTCGAAATTGTCAATATCCCAAACTTTTTAAAAGAAACGCTTATTTAGGTCCTTTCAAAATTATCATTTTCAGCTATATCACGATTGTGATTACAAATTTTGTTTGTGTTTTGTGGCACAAACCTTAGAAACACTCATAGAGTAAGCTAAGCAAAGAAAGATTGATATTATATAGTGTCCACTCAGATATAATTTGTATTAAAATATCAACAAAAAGGTAGTGTTAAGGATAAGTTATCCCTGCGGGATAAGTTCCCACAGGGTTCCTTAGCAATTTTGATGCTACTGCATGAGTCACAGGGGCATGCGGACAAATTAAAGGAATTTGAGAAAATAGGTTGCTTGTTGAACTGGTTTGCAAAGACGTTGAGGATATACTGCTAAAGCATATATTTTGCAGTTCGTGTTACATACTGTGTCTATTCTAAAAGGAAATGACAAAAATGGCATGGCAGATGTTCCAGGCACATGGAAAGTGAAAATTTTTTAATAGCTCTGGTGTTTAAAGTTCAGCCGAGCCCCTGAGTTCAGGTGCAAGCTAGCGGTGTCTTGCCTGATGAGCAGTAGGGGCAGTTTTGTGGAGTAGTTTTGTAGAGGCAGTGATCCCAATATGGACAAAGCTTTACAAAACTGCTGGTGACATTGCTGCTTGCCCCCAGCAAAAGCACAACTAGATGCGAGTTTTCGTTTGTTGTCCCCTGTTCAACAAAGACGGAGGGACAAATGTCCTTGCTCGTAATTTCAGTACCTGATTATTTTAACCTTGGCTAATTACTTGCATAACCCAGCTAATCCTTAGACCTGTCCGGGGGTGCTGGTCAACAGACTGTTTGTTATTGGTGATGACTCTTTGTTATTGGCAGTAAGTGAGAAGGAGAGCTTGATTTTCAATATTTGGTTGTATGGTCCTTTAAGCCAGGTAGAAAATGTTTTAATTCTAAACTGAGCAAATTTGAACTGGAGTTTGTGGTAGCATAAACTTTGCAGCGCCATCTTTGCTTGCCTTTTAGAACAGTTAGTTGACATGCCGGATGCTTCATTTCAGGAGTTTCTTAGGTTACCAAGATTATGGCATTCTGTCACTAAACATGCAACGGTAATGTTGGAATTTTCATGTGTGTCGAACAGACTCTGTTACACAAAGCAAGGCTTGCAAGCACCGAGTTGGTTTGTAGGTACAATGGATGCATCCCAAAATACGGGTGGTGGACAAGTGGGAAAGGGAAGATTTGTGTGTCATTGTTGGTCATCTCAGTCAATGTTTTCTTTTTGGAAAGTTCAGTGGGTGGTTCTTCATGTTTAGTGACTTACTTAGGATGCATAAAAGTTGCCTAATGCCAGTTACTGGGTTTAGCTGTCCTGTTGTACTTGGCTGGTACGTTACATGTGTACAAGGTAAATCTGTTACATTAATGTCACTTGTAAATAAAGGTGTATTCCAGTACTCCTTGCACGTGTACAAAACCGCCTGCATCCAAATGTTTATTTTGTCTGCTTTAGCTTTTGTTGTTTTGTCATTAGTTTATAGGATTTTTGAGGATAGAATTCTAATTTTGGTTTTGTGATGTGTCAATGCGCACATAACTTCTGAATCCAAAAAAAGAAAATGATGACCGGTATCTCATGACAGGGACAAGTACCTGGCACTAACTGTTTTTTGCTTATTTTTTGCTTATACTCTTTCATACGTATTTAACAGTTTATTGATATGCATTGATGTTGTGTAAAACGGTGCAAAATGAAAAAAAATTCAGCTTTTGTGTTAAGAAGATCGTCCCATTTCTGAATGGCATGGCTGTATGAAAGCATGCAGCATGCGGAAAGGTTGTGAGTAACCATTTGAAAGGATGTCAGCTCTCCCAAATGTAATTCTGTAGTCATCAGGACATTTTAAAGAAGCATAAAAATTTAAACTTTGAAATTTTTAGTAATATACAGGCTGATTTATAATGTACATGTGCATTTTAATTGGAAAAAAGTGGATTTCATACTTCCAGTTCAGTTTTAATTTATTATCTGTCTTTTTAAAAGCAATTTTATTGTATTAATGGGTAGAAAGCCATAGCAATGCAGTAATATATTGTATTTCAGTAATTTTTTTTCTCGAGTTACTGTTTAAAATCTTTTTTATATTAGGAAAGCCATTAATGGTATTCAGACTGTAAATTTGTAGAATTAAATCACTGGCAAGTTCCAGGTTTCTGTTGCACAAGTGGTTATTATTCTGCCTCTTCATACATTTGTCCTAATTACTGAAGAAGATCAGGCTTCTCTGGAGGAAACAAGAGTGTGCAATTGTAGTAGCATGATGCATGTACACACATAGAGCCTGCATGATCTTAAATTTGGCATTTCCTGTATTTTTAGGGTGTATTTTTAAACCATTATGCTTTTATTGCATATTTTATCTCCTACAGTTTTTTTACTGGAAGTTGTGGAAAATAAACCGTTGTGTCCTTCCTACGAGGCACAGTTAACAGTGTTTGAATCTTCAGCACAGTAGCACACAGTTAAGCTGTGTGAAGAGTGGCATCTGCAGTGAAGAAGAATGTCATCTTTTACAACAAAATGTTGACTAAAATGGCTGGACAGGATTGCAATAATTCTCTAACCATTCTGTTCTCTATGGTATTGTCACAACAAATTTCCTGCTGTATTTGCTTCCAGGAGTCCTTGAAGTTATCAGTAAAGTGATAATTAACACATGGGAGAACATTTTTCTGTAACCTTGGAGGCCTGGTGTTTGGAAGTGAGGCAGCAATATGATTCCTGAGCTGAGTAGCGCTTACTTGCCCATGCATGAGCTTGCTCTGGCTACCACCACCACCACACTCTGCGTTAGCCAGTGTCCAAAAGCTGAGCGACGCTTAGGTTTATATACCTATCACAAAAGCCTCCATAATTTCAACTAAGAAACTTGGCAGAGATGCATGACTAGATCAGAACACCATGTAACTGATGCAGGTTATATACCATGCTGGGTATTATTTGTATGCTCACACCTGAAGTTGCAATATGTACCTGAAATACACTTTGGTCGCATGGAAGAATCAGCAGGCAATTACAGCATTTATCTGTGCAGCTGTGAGTCCTGGGTGGCTTTGGATTTCCTTGGGCTGGTCTGACCCAGGTTCTCTGGGGCTGGCCATCCGTCCCTGGGAGCAGTCAGGCACATGATCCCCAAGAGCTGGCATTCCAGCCCGGCGTCTGCTGGCTCAGCGGCTGGGACAGGATGGCTCGGAGAAGGAGCGGGGTCAGTGAGCCCTGAGCTCAGTGTGTCAATACTGCTCCTTGAATTCCCCTTTCAAACTATGAATTTCTGTGATACTCCTTGATGAGTAAGTATCAACAGAGCAAATGCCAGAGAAAATCTGACTTTTTTTTGTTGTTATCTGGAAGCATACATGATATATGGCACTGGACCCATCCAGAGGTGCCAAAAGAGAAACTGCTCCGAGTAGGCTGTATTTGAAAGGAACCGTGGCATCCATCATCCCAGGGACAGGCTATACAACAAGAACCTTGGCAGTGGCCTCAGCCTGAACACCTACAGGAAATCATTCTCCCAACTAGGCTTCTAGCCTGTAAGACCAAGTAGGTAATAGTAGATGCTCTACTTAAGGCAGGGGATTGAGTTAATCTCTGCTAAGACTTTTGGTGCTTCCTCAAGCCTTTGAGCTTTGTCTCAGTGCTCTCTGGATTGAGGTCTAGCCAGCAAGCAGCTGTATCAAATCTCTTTCAGTCACTTGATACTGATAGACAAGGTAGACAAGAAGCAGGTATTGTCACTGTGTAGTGAAACTTGTGCTCCAGTGTGTCTCACTGGTTCTCCTAAGAGTGTCTTATATCACTTCTGTTTAGTATGAAGTGTGAAGAAAAAGAAATTATACACCACTGGAACACGGAATCAGTTCTCTCTCACTACTCACTTAAAATCTCTCAGATAAAAATCTTCAAATCTGCGCCAAGCCAGTGATACTTACTTTTTTTTCTACAAACTGTAGATATATCACAAGTAGTTTATAGCTAGCCATGGAGGCATTTTACAGCTCTGAAAATGCTACAGAAATTTGGTCACGTGCAGACCTTTAATGGGATGCAATCAGATTTTCTACCAAATTCAACCCTGGATTCAGATTTATCTGCTGCATGGATATTTGTTTCGGTCTATTTGCTACCACTGTTATGTATTTAATCCCATCATAAAAGTTAAGTGTTTATTCCCATAGCATAGGGAGGAAATGTTGGGTATTGCTTCCTGTGATAGTGAATACTGTCAGAGCTAGAAAGGAGAGGAGAGTAGCACCTTATGGTAGGGAAAGTTACATGACTGCTTAAAACCAAGAATACCCTCACCCCCTCCAAATCAGTTCTTGACATGGACACTTTAACTTCCAGTTGTATTTTTTTAAAAATGAAGCTGTGATATGAGGCCAGATCTTTCGTGTAGATCCCTTTTCCATGTAGATATCTGTAGTGATTGTGGACAAGGAAGAAAAAATGCAATAAAATAAATAGACAAAAATGTTTGTACACATGCCGCACCTGAAAGATTAGGAATGGATTTCTATTCTCTCACTACTGAAAAGACTATCACTTGAAAAGATTCGTTTCAGACTGTAAGTCTTCTTTAGAAAGCCTTATTCTCACTAATTATTCCTTAGACTGAGTGCATGCCTATGCATTTGCTAAATGCTCTGAAGAGAGGATCAGGACTGTGCCAACAAAAATGAAAGCGATGTGTCTGTCTCTGAGATTAAAGTGTAGCTCTGCCTTTCAATGGCCTGACCTGTGCGCTTTGCGTCTCACTTATAACTGCCTTCATTTCCTTGGCATAAAAAAAGCTTTTCACATTTTTTGCAAAACATTACCTTTTTCCACCCAGAGATTAAATATGAATAGAGATCTTGGCTCATGGGAGTCAAGTCCAAAATATATTTTAGAAATTTTTGCATATGTCAAGATTTGATTTATGTGTTGTTTTCAATTTCACAAACTTTATGGTGTAATTCAAGCATACAGATGTGAAAAGTAAGTTTGTAAAGAAGGATTAATTCCACCTTTATAGACTTTTAAAGGAAGTGCTTACAGCTGTGTAAAGTTTGATAAATAGTAAGGGAATTCTGAACAGGAAATATTATGTGAATAAGATATTATAAAAATCTGACATTTCTTGTTCTTATGTACTTTATAGTAAATTTCAAGATTTAATTTCTTAGGGGGAAAAAAGAAATTGAGAACAGAGCTTATCTGGGCTCTTTGCTGCTGTGCTGATGGGACAGCTTGGCCCAGCAAAACCCTGAGCCTTGCCGTCTTCCTGAAAGAACAGCCTTTGCCTCCAGTTATTGCAGATGGGGAATTAAACACGGAGTCTGTTTATACAGTTTCTTGAAAGAAAATCTTTGAAGGGAAGAATGTAATAGCCACGGCTGTGCGGAAGGTCAGCATCATCACCTGTACAGTATTTGAAATGCCATTTCTTGATTTTTCTTCCTTCTATCCTGCCCAGTGAGATGAACGAAGAAAATTACTCTGCCAGTCTTACGAAGTGTGTGCTAGAGACACCCCGTAGAGCTCGGCAGGGGCAGCAGCCTTGCAATGGCAGCCCAGTGCTCTTTAGGCAGCAGGGAAAAGCAGCTCTCTGGAGGAGGTTGGTAGGGATCCTGAGCCACAGGACTGCTGTGCTGCCTCTCCCGGGGCACACACAGGGTCCTGGGCACTCTGGCGAGGTTCGGTGTCAACACTCAGGAGCACAGGCCAGCCTTCAGGGGTTTAACTCTGCGGACTAGATCTCAAGGTATTCTTATGTTGAATAGAATGTTGTACAATACCAAGCTGCAACAATTGTGTGAGGAGTATGTAGCCCCAGGAGAGAGCTGAAGATACTATATTAGATGCAGAAAACTTCCATATATAACCAAATTGCTGTTTAATGGGAAGCCATGGTGACTGCAAGTAGAAAAATGGAATAGCAGTTATAAATAAAGAACAGAAACCACTTTTTAGCAATTCTTGCGGAGAGGAGAGGGAATTGCATGACAGCAACACATTTCCAAGCCCTAGCTAATATGACTTAGCTGCTTTGCCAATCCTTGGGACTCAGAGGTCTGCACTGTCGCCTCCCACCTCTCCTTGGACCCCGCTCAGAAAGTGCCATGCTAGAGCTGCAGAGCTTAGAAGGGTGGCTTAGAATAACAAGATGCTCAACAGTCATATTTCTGTGAAACATTTAAACTTTGTTCTGTTGTTTTTCTGAAGGTTTAGGAGGAAGTTGCCTGTTTCTGAATTGTGCCATTTTTAAAGGTCAAAACACAGCCCCTGCTGCACCAAAAAAAGTCTCATTGCTCTGGCTACTTGAAAATATGGCTTTCACTCTCCGTCATCCCAGGCAGGGCCATCACTGTCCCACCAGCTTGTAACCGCAATACTGTCTCCTTCATCTTTGCTCTTACCCTCTCAGCCACTTCTCCCTATCCTTCTGCCAACCCATCGCCGTGCTCTGATCCCAGTGCCTCTTCCCCCTCACTTACAGCATGCATCACTTGCTGTAATGATCAGTTTTCACAGCATCTATTCGAGTAGTGTTGGATCTAACCCCCCTGACCCACAGAGTGGCAGCTACATTTCGAGGGAGCATAGCAACACTGCTCGTATCAACAGCAAGCCTTGTTTTTACTGGTAGGAACTAGATCCCTTATTAACGATGGGATCGAGTGGCCATTTGGAACAAGGCAGTCTTCACCTTGTTTTCATGAGCAAGTTAAATGAATCAGAAGTTTGAATGCAACCACGAGGCTCTGCAGCACTGCAAATCCTGGAGCTGCTGGCAGGATCACTGTTGTGGAGGGCAGGGAGCGGGGCAGAGACGAGGAGCCGCTGCAGCCAGGGCTGGTTCTGCACAGGCCCTGGCAAAGCTCAGCTCTGTCCTGATCCAGGGATGAGGGGGCTTAGGCAGCAACAGCAAGATCTGAAGACTTTGTTATTGTTTTAAGACCTGCTTTTTCTAAAACTCTGTAGTTCTAAATAACTTCAGTTCATTGCACAGTCGCTGGTAACCGCCAAGAGCTGTAACAAAGGTTGTTTTACCATGGCACTCTGCTTCTCTTGCATTGCTGGAGAGATCAGAGCTGTAGACGCTACACACAAACCAGCCCACTGAGAGGGCCACCAGCTATCCCGACGGGCCAGAGCCCGTGGCTTGGTCTGACAGTAGGCACGTGAGGCACCAGAACAAGCAGAGCGGTTGGTTAGCCCACTAGTGTCTTAGCTATTGCTCCCCGGGAACACGGAGGTCTGACAAGCTACGATACCTGCTACCTCTCCATCCTTTGAAAAAATGGTGTTTTGTGAGGTCCATATTATTTTACGGTTTTTAAAAGCTGTGTTAGACTGCAAATTCTGCTGCTTTTGGGTCATCTGGTGCTCTACATAGCACCCTATAAAACTCCCACCCTAACTGGGAACTGTAAGTTAAAATCCATGCAACAGCACAGCTCTACACACAGCTTCATCGGCGGCTCGTGGCTGTGACAAGTCGTGCAGCTGCTCTTGCTCCATTTGTGCATATCAGAGATGCAAGGAACAACTTTCTCATAGCATTAGCGTGCCATGAGCTACAACTAGCAGGCTTTATAAACAGCAGAAAGTACAACAGAGCTGCTATGAGTCATGGTAGATTTGATACACGCACTTTATTTTTCCTTATTTTTCTGTACTTGTAAATTGCTAATTCATGATAGATGCTATTGAAACATTTGACATTTCTAGTTTTCCATTCTTGTAGGCTCCTTTTGCTGTTTTCCTTTAGACTGTAACCCTTTTCTGGCAAACTTGCTTTGTATTTGTTTTTGAGTAGGTACATGTGCATATGTCTATTTATATACTAAAATATAACATTTATTCTCAATGTTTAGGAGGAGAGAATGATAGCATTTACTCATGCATCTGTAAGTATTTGCAGATTAAATGGAAAACTCACACAATAGAGACAGTTATTAACTACCCTGCTAAAACCAGTCTTTATAAAAGCCAGAAGTATCTTATGTTCAAATACGTAACAATTAAAATCCCTTAAAGAGGATAACATTGTAATGCTAGATTTGCATTTAAATAGAATGATGTCTGTGAAACAATTTCCATTAAAAAAAAGTCATATAGTTATCATTAAAACCACATTTGTTTCACCTATGTTTTCATAACTTTCAAAAAGACAGAGACTTGCCATCCGTTTCTTTGTATGTGCAGCCCTGGCAGGACCAGTAATGCTGTTTGTACTTCGGCCAAGGCAGAACTCTGAGCCAGCTCTTTGATGAATAATAATTTGCAAAATAAGTTCCCTCCTCTCAGGCTATTTCATATCACTGTTTTTTTTCAATTTGCTATATGAAAGATTTTATCTCTATCCCAAACATTATTAGGGATAGAAACACATTCACAAAGCTTTTTATTCCTAAACTTCTGAGTTGTTTATTGCAGCATCTCTTCAATGCCTTTAAAAAGCATAAGAAGATTAAAAACCTCAGTATGTTATATTCCACTGACAGATGAGATTGAGTCTTTTTTATCTTACATAACTGGATAAACAATTTTGTAGGAAAATAGCATTACCATCATATGTTCTTCTCTCAAGCAATAGGTGCATGAATAAACTTCAACAGAAATGCCTTTAAAAGCAGAAAGGGAAAAGTAAGTTGTACCGTGTACCTTTTGCTTTATGTTCCATTGGTACATATATATATATTGAAATACTGCAATGCTACGCTGTTTCAACCCTGCAGAAAAATTGGTCCCAGTAAATACATGTCACGCATATGTCTGCTTATCATTGTAACAACAACAATTCGTGCTTAATTCTCCGATGTTCAGCACTCTGGTTCCTCACAGTGCTGAACCTGTAAATAAATGAATCAGACACCTAAATAATGGGAACGAGAATAATAGTTATGTTGTTCGTGATGTGTCTTGTGTTTCATTACTCTTTGCAGTTCCTCACAGGTTTTAGTCAAGCAGAAGCCTAGCTCCATTGTAAAAGCCAGTGTGAGCTAAGTGTGCTTATGGTTAAACTTCATTACCTTCCTTTTTCATTGCTTTCAATTAGTATGCCAGAAAAGTTCACCAATCTTGAAAAGAGACACCATTTTAATTTGTTACATATGTCACTACAAACAGATGCTTATGATGGAGGAATTCAGTAGCTTCTTAAAGAGATTAACAGATTACATTGCAGTTTGAAGGGAGAGTTATTAGAGGATTAGAAACCTCTCTTAATGACTCAGATTAAAAGTACTGGCAATCTAAGGTGTTACATTGCTTGATTTGCAAAGATATAGGTATGTGGGTGTGCACTTTCTAACCTTATGAGCAGATGTGGTTTTGGCTGATGTGGAAAGCATGATTGATGCCAGAATGCCTAAGCACACCCAGAACACCTATTATAAACACATGGAGAGCACCTATTGCTGCTAGAGAGGGGGAGAATCAAAGTTTAGCTTTACAACACACTGAAAAAACCCACTGATGTGGTGAACCTTTTTTAAGTACAATGCTTATTTCAACAAAAATTGGAACAGAAATTTCCTACGTGGAAGTTATTTTTAATTGTACATTAATTAAAGAATGCAATAGACTTTTACTGAACACTGTGCTGTTAATGCTCTTTGTATAGTGAATTTGTTAAAAGCTGTATGAAAATGTGCTTCTTGTAATATTTGTTATGTAAAACTCATAATGTTTTTAAACTTGCTATTTATATAGTTAAGACCGCGCAACTCCATTCCCCTCATGATGGGTAAATGTGTATGGATAATGCATAATGCATTGCGGGGCACGCAAAATTGTTATTGCAACAGCAACCACTTTGAAGAAACCTAACTGGTTTGCAGTATACAGCTGGGCCCCTGGACCCAAGTGAGTGGTGTCTGAGCTCAGCATTTTCAATATTCAGTTCTACAATGTGAAAAAGTTTTTACTGTGTAACAACGCTTCTCTGAAATGATTACATTTTTCAGACCTATGCTTTCAACACAAAACTGTACCCCTAACAGCTGTACACTCTCGGTAGCTTGGAACTTGTTCAGAAAATGATTTAAGGTTTATAACCTATATCAGAAAAGAAATCCTTTCTAGGAATTTTTCCAGTCTTCCCAAGAATTGTCCCTTCAGCTTCGAACACCTCTGTGTCACTTAACTTGCCATTAGGAAAAAAGAAATATCTGCAGTGAAGGAATCCAGACTGTGCCTCATTAAAGAAAAAAAAAAAAATAGCACCCCTCCATGACTGTGACATGATCTGCATTTTGCAGAACCAGAATATAGGAGCAGCTGGATTGATTCAGAGTGAGGGTTCAGCAGCGCCTGGTATTCTCTCTCCTGTAGCAGCTATGAGCAGACACCTGGAGGACCAAGAACAGGCTAAGCACATGCGATATTTCCCCCTAACATTTTCCCCACACCTGACTACTCGCAGCTAAGGGGATTGCCTGTTGGGATTGGTCTAGTTGGTAACCCCTTCTCTTGCAAGTGTGCCCCAGGTAGCAGGTGGTCTCCCTTGGTTTCCCTTGGACCTATAACTTCCTTTGGCCATGCATGGCACCCTTCAAATGCCTTGTATCTCATGCCGTGCACCACATGTCCTCGGGGAAAGGGCATGGGTGAAGCCGAGCACCTCCCACCCTCAGAACGGACAGCGCTGGCAGGGGCAGGAGCTCCCAGCTGCCCATCACCGGCATTTTGCAGCATCAGCCGCCGCTGTCTTGGACCTCTTGGGCCTGAGCAAGAAAACCTATTAAAAAGGTGAAGCTGAACCTTCAGAAGATGAGCTGCAGCTGTCACTGTAAATAGAGAAAAAGGCTTTCCTTGAAGTTCCACAGCCAAGAAATGACTTGCCAGTCCAGTTTCCCTGTGGGAGATCAACATCTCACCACCTTGCCTTGCTAACACTGTCCTGGAGACTCCAGTTACCTTTCCTCTTGGATGATGAGTATACCTAACTAAACTCAGAGGAATTTCTTCAGCTTGTATTTAGCTTTGAATATCACTGCCCTGTTTGAAGAAAGACCTGCCCACTTGCAAGCTTTTTGCCCTCTGTATCAGCTGGTGCCTGGAAGATTCTCCTCTGCCCATAAACTTTCCCTTTCTCATGCCCTTGGGCAGCCATGGTGGTAACAACTACTGCCAAGGAAATGGCTATCAAGGGAATGGTGTTGTTTGAGACACTGCTCAATCCTCGTTTCATTTTTGGGTTGTATTTAGTGTCAGTAACAAAGACTTAATCTTTGCTAGCACTGAATCCTGAGCGTAGCGGAAGTCAAGGCTAGGAGGTTAGGATAACTGGGTAAGTAGGCCAGTAAGTAATTATGATAAGAAGGTTAGGATAATTAGTAGCAGCAATTAATGGCCAAAGTTATCCTGCTTGAGTTCTCTGTTCTACATTTTGTCAGCGATCATTTTCTTAGGACTAGTTACCGGAAGCAGCAATAACTTGTTAAGCACTGTCGTAGTCATAGAAGTTAAAATTAAATGACAGTGATGGCGAGGAATAACTGTGTTGTTGGATGAAAAAAGGATAATGTAACTCATATTAGTAAAGTGGAATATTTCACATTGAGTGATACAGTAGATGGACATTACTGACCACTGAAAGCCCAAACCTGAAGTTAATGCAAATGGAAAGATGAGAAAGGTTTAACCAGCAACACATTCAAAGTGAAACAGCCTGCAGCTGATGTGACTCAAAAGGATTATTAAAGAAAAGCACGTGGTTAGCAGTTTGGTGCATCTGTGATGAATATTTGCACGCAGACTGTGCTCAGCACTGGAGATGTGACATTCCAGGTGAAATGCAGTTCTTGCTTTTCTTTCAATGTCTTTTCTTCTACTGTTTTTAGGGTTTATGTCTATTGTGCCTGGGCTTTTCAGTCCAGCTCCTCTTTGTGTTGAAGTCTGCGCAACTTTGAGTCTAGGCCAGCGTATGTGGAACAGGTTCTCTGCTTCCAAGTAGGATGCAAGTCAGATTGTTCATGGGGTAATAATTCTTCTGGATCTTTCCTGTAGTTTGTCTCAAAGTGAGAGAACAGTGTTCTTCTGCAAGTGTCACTGTTGCCTGGTGCAGCACATAAGTGAAAAGAACCACAGACAGATGTGGGTTGAAAGAGAAAGGACAACTACACAAAGAAGGATACAGCTTTGCCATGAAGTTGCCCAGCTGAAATGCCAAAGGAAACCTTCAGAGAACACATCACAGCTGCATATTCTGCTTTCTTGCTGTTGCTGATGTTTTCTTTTTCTGTCCAGAAATGAAAAGCTAGAAATTTTTCTGTCCAGAAATGAAAAGCTAGAAATTAAAGTCAGTAGTAAAGGCTATATCCTTGTCCCAGAGATTCCTCTCTGAAGAACTTAGAGCTTGAGTAACAGTCTTGTAGCCTGGCGAACGCATGCCAGCTTTGGTTTTTATCTTTTCATCTATGTTATTAGAAGTCACTAGGCAAGGATTACACTGTAACATTTTCTTAAAAGATAAGGAAAACAGTGATCATTGAATGTGTTACTACTGTCTTTCTGAATATGCTCTAACAGCAGTTCGCTTGCAGCAGGGAGGAGAGGATCAGAGGAGAGAATATTGTTGTAACATGTCCCGCAGCATCTCCTGAGTCTGCAGAAGTGCATGATTTTTTTTTCCAAAACAGACCAATCAGCTTCAAAGACAGGTCTAAATTTAAAGTTTGCAGTTTGCCTGCAGCCTGGAGAAGGAACTGAGAAATTCCCCCTGCTGAAAGGGAAAGCACTGGTGACAAAATGGTGACATGTCGCTTGAGTTCCTCCTGCTTCGCTCTTTGGTCCCATGTGATATAGTCATAGTTAAGGCTTGGGAAAGTCCACTTTCTTCCTAGCATATTCTTAATCTTGTCCGTTTAAAATACTTCCTTCTTTCTGTTCCTTGTTGCACAATAGATCACTTTATAGATGCTTGGGGTGTGTTGAAGCTTTCAGGAACCAAACAGTGCAGTTTCTGCAGTTCTTTGTAGATCTTCTGATGGGGCAGGGTGACGCCTCACTCCTTCTGCTGCATTATTTGGATTGCAGGTGGCCTCTCTGAGTTTTAACTTCCCCTCTCCAAAACTATCTAGTTATGGAAGGCTGCATTTCTACATCTGTTGTCATTAACAGACACTGGGGTTTCCTTGAACCATGAAAGTTTTTGGGCTTCGACCTGGAAACCAAAACTGCATGTGCTAGTTTGATTTCACTGAAAGGCTTTTTTTTTTTTTTCTTTCCATAAACAGAAACTGCAGGATCCATCCAGTTCTCAGAGGGATAATATTCCCAAGAAAAAATTATTCAAACCACTGGTCTTACTGAGTATCTTTTATTTTGCAAGTGTATCTTTCTCTTTGAGAAGACAAATACAAACTCCACAGGAATATCAGACATACCAGAGTAGGGTGTAGGCCTGATCTGAATGGTGGATGTCTACGTGGGAACAGTTTTCCATAATTTCAGTTCAGCCATGGTCAGGGTTCATCAAGACCTACAAGGCAGGTATGCCTAAACATGACCTCAAATAAACTGATGGTTTATAGGCCTAGTCATACTATGTGCAGTGATAACATATAGGAGCCCCTGATGAAGGTTGTGTTAAGCGCTGTATAAGCAGGTAACAAAGTCAGTCTGTGTTTCAGAGACCTTGCACAAATGCAAAATAAGTTGTTGCAGACGAATGAAGTAAGCCAGATCATTCTTCTGCATTCTGAGAAGATCAAAAATTAAGAAATGAGTAGTTTAGTCAAAGTACCAGCTTACTGCCTGGGGATACATTTTATAGTGGATGTTGTGGCATCCACCCATTTGAAAACAAAGCCTGTAAGTAATATGTATCATAAGACATTTATCCAGGCTAATAACACAAATATGTCTATGCATACACACACATATATACACATATGCACACATGCACACTCAGGTGCTTATCATAGGTCAAAATATGTTGCTGACAGTAATTACAGGTTCAGAAATAACATTACATTTCTTTAACTTAATGCAGCCGTAAACAAAATGAAATACAAGCTTTATATGATCTTGCCTTTTACCAGATCTGTCTTTTTTCTAAGTTTTAATCTTAGAAGTTCTTCATGTCTGCTGCTTTATCTGAGTCAAAATGTGTCCTGCATGACTAGTAAGGAGTGATTCAGCTGAATTTTTCATACCCTGTGGAGTACAAAGAATTAGCAGTGAAACGTGTTTTACTCAGCTTACCATTGCCTCTGAGGTCCAGCAAGAGGCTGTTGGGTTTCCAACAAGGGTCCTAAGTTCGCAGCACGAACTCAGATTGTGCATCCATAAGGTGTCTTGGGGCCTCAGTCTCCTTTGTGCTGTCTTTGCTTCAAAAGTTGGGGTTGGGGCCTTTGGCTTCTCTGCTGAAAGCTTCTCTTCTGCTCCCATTTAGAGCTTTTGAGAAAATAACATTTTTTAAGGAAAGTGTTGAGAAAAAGCCTTACATTTTTTTAAAGGATTTTTTTTTCTTCCTTTAAAAGAAAAAGGTAAACAATACTTCATGAAATTACGTATGTTAAATGCTGTCACTCCTTTATGTAAAATACAAGAAGCATAGTGGTCATCCTGAACAGGCTAGATGAGGTTTCCAAAAGGGTTTGAGACTGCTAGGGAGGTATGGTAATTAAACCTAAGTACTGGTGCTATTGCTTGGACAGACTCTGCTTCTTACTAGGCGGCTTTGCATATCACTATGGAAATAAACCGTTATAGTGGGAGTCTTGTTTACTCTTTGGATAACTCTTCTCCCAGTGACTTGTAATCTCTAAGTAGTGGGATGCTTCACTTTAACACAAGAGAAGCACACAGGGCAAATCGGCTGGTGATGGAAAGCAGACTCATTTAGTCTGTCATACTTTTGTCTTGCAAAAGGCATTTTTAAAATCTGCAGCTCTCTGAATGGGGAAATGACACCCACCAACTGTAAATCTTCCTTAATGTAATGTCAGCTTCCTATTTTCCGAGCTGTCTTCTTTTAAACTTGAGCCTGACCCTGCCTACTCTCCCAGTGCAATCAGTACTTTTTACCATGTACCAACTACACATTTTTGGGGTTCAAAGTCATTATCATGTGGCTTTGAAAAGTTCCGAGAAGGGCTGTACATATTTTAAGCTGCCCTTCCTTGGCTGATTCTTCCTGCATATGCAGATGAAGTTCCTGTATTTCACTGAAGGAAGGGATATTTGAATATTTGATGGATAGTTATTAGAAAATTAAATAGCAGGAAGCAATAAGAATAAAAGTTCCTCAGAAGAAGATAGTAACATGGCTGTTATATAAAGCATGAAACTATTTGTCACTTGGAGAAATCCAGAGCGAGTGACCAGGTGGAGGCACTTAAAAGGTGGCTGGAGAGAAGGGTGCATACACATCTGCAGAAGAAGGAGCTAACTCCAGCTGCATGTGGATTGCAGGTGTACAGTTGGGACCATTTATTGAACAGGAGCAAGACACTGGCATCAGGTACAGATGGGAATCCATGCAGATGATAAACCTGATTCCAGTTTGGGTTTATTTTTTTCCTTTGGATCTTGGAAATTCTTCTCTAAAACAAAGATCATGGCATTTTGCATTCAGCAGAAGTGAACTGGCGCAGCACAGCCGTGCATATCTTCTGCTAACCAAGACTAACTGTCTGATTTTCCATCCATTTATTTATTGCTTCCAGATAGCAGCCCACTACTGTGCCTGTGTAACCTAGTCTGCTTTCCTCACGGGTTCCTCTCAGCCCCGTGCACTCTTGCTGCCACTCCATTTATGCCTTCCTTGCCTCTTCCATCCCTTTCGAACAAGCCTAAGACGCTGCCTGTGGGGCTTAGTCTGGAAAGCACTGGTACATTGCTGGCTGTTTTCAGGGCAGTAGCTGAGAATTTGCAAGCCTATATGGTTGTGTTGTGTAAAACATCTTATGAGAATGGCTGAAAGATAATTATTTTTAAACTTTTGGTCAAGATAATGTATTACAAAATAGTTACAAAAAATTAGCTGCACTTACTGCATTGGACAGATTCTGTGGGTCTTTCAGGCTACAGCTACAGTAGTAATCTAATCAATGCCAGGATCTCAGCCCGGGCTAATGACTAGACTGTTAGCTCAGTTCCTGGCACAGTTTTGGCCTGTGCTCTCTAGCACTTCCTCCAGAAATTCTTGGATCCAGTCCAGAGCTCAGCTTCTGCTGGGGACTATTCCCAAAAGGCAGGATCACTCTCTTTTCCTGGAAGTGTGAGGAAGTTTACGTGCAGAGATGCAAGCTAGGCCATGTCCCTCGCTCTCAAGGCCAGAGGATAAGCCTTGACCTCTTCTATTTACTAGTGTACTAGTGACCTAATAGTCTTAATGCGGTTTGCAATGGAAAATGCAAATGTCTCCCTGTCAAGAGGGAATAGTTCAGGATTGCCAGCGTAGACCACAACAATGGGAGGAGTTCCATCTTTGTGAGAGACAGACTGAGCGTTCTTTCCATATTGTTATCAAAAATAACCTGTGTAAAGGTCTTTCTTCATGCATCTAAAGCTTAATGTGGAATTATATGAAGAATTAGTGACGGAAAAAATGTTCAGCGTAAAGGAAGTCTCATGCAAGAGTTGGCAGAGAAGAGAGAGAAGGGAGGGAAGCATTCCTGAAGGCCAGGTGATACCGTGGTGGCAGTGGTACCACAAGGGCAGTGGTACTGTGGTGGCAGTGGTACCGTGGTGATACAACAGATTGAACAGAAGGGGAATGTTGGCTGAAACCCAAACGGTAGGAAAAGATCTAGACAAACCTGTGTACAGACAAATCTTCTGTGTAGAATATTCTTGTGTTTCAAGCAGTACTCATTTCTGTGAAGGCTTTTCCTCCTCTTCCTTCTTTGTTGTTTTCTTTTCTGTGTTCAAGCTTGCCTTTTCTGCTGCACCCCATGCCGTTACTGCCCAGAGTACCCATGCCCGTGGTGAGGCAGCTCGGTGAGCGGCAATGCCCGCTGCACTGGAGATGGAGCTCCCTGTGCGGCAGCTCCTGGCTGTACCATAGCTGCTGGCTGCTCGAGGCGGTGGGGCTCCCGAGCTCCACGGCAAGAGTGGTGGCCTGGAAGCAAACGCTGGGGATGGATGAGCTGTCAGAGCCCTTTGGGACCTGCTCTGTGACAACCCAGGTGCCCAGCTCTGGGGAGGGGGCTTGTACTGGGGCTGGCAGAAAGGAAGGGGGCTTCAAACACTGCAAGTGCGGCACCTGGAACAGCTGCAGAAGCGCAACCGCGGTGGGGCAGCGGGAAAGAGAAATGGGATTCTCCAGGCCCAGCACCCAGTGTAGATGTCGTAATCCTGTTGTGCGTCAGCCTGGGTGACTGTGGACAGTGCGGAGCAGTTGGGAGGAGTAGCTGGGGGTGGCATTCTCCTGCTTGGCTGGCCCTTGTCACAGCAGAGGGACAATAAATTGGAGCGCTATGGCTGAGGTGAGTGAGAGAAAATAAAGAAGAGTAGCAGCAAAATCAGAGGAAATGATACAGCCTCTTCTCTCCTTTCTCTCCTCTCTTCCGATTCTGTGATTGATATCACTGCTGGGAAACCTGTGACAGACTGGAGCCATGTGTTGGACTCAGCAGATCAACAACATTCAGCCGCTGGACACCGTGCAAGGAAAATGTAGTGGTGACTGCTTTCTGAATTAAGCTTGCTGCTTTGCAAGTTTTTTCTTAACGTTGTCAGAAGTGATCTAATGAATCATATTTACCACCAAAAAAAGTTGGGCCTAAGCTAACCATAAAAAAAAAAAAAAATTTCTTTATTTTCTTTATTGCGCTTAGACGTCAAGGGAGACTGACCCTGGTGCAATAAGGGAGTTTTTGGCATGTCTGTTCAATTCAGAGGACTCTGAATTGAAACCCGTGCATATTTGCAGATTGAACAAGGAAGGAATACTAAGCTAGTAATAAAGCCTCTTATTCTAATGTATACTCAGGAGTCATAATAAAGGTATGATTCTAGAAAGTGAAAGTATTAAGGTAACGTGCGATTTAAAGAAACAGGTGATTGTATTAAGCGGATTTTGAATAGGAGACAGGATATACATGAAGCATATTTTGCATGAATCTTAATTTGATGGACAATGGTTTGGGGCTGCTCTCTTCCATGTGGCCAAGTGTATTTCAACGTTAGTGGCATCACTAACTACCAAAGATCTGATTTGAAGTTTAAAGTCAATGAGTATACAAGGGACTTTCTAAAGTGCCTCATAAAAGATCACATCCGTGCAGAATATTTTAATAATCAACAATATTGTGAGAGCAAAATGATATGTATGACAACTTAATGTGATCTTTGGTAACCCAATTACATTTTCAAAGTTTGCATAGTGCAGTGAGAGCTCTACAGTCTGCCTCTGCTCAAAAGGTTGCTCAACTCATTATCATCACCATTTTTTGAGTAATGACAGTAACACATTTGTCTTCTATATACAAAGTGCTGTGAAAATTGTTGTTGCTATCAAGAGTATATGTAAATGAGATTTGTTTGGTTTTAAGTGGTTATGTGCAAATCTAAACAAAAATTTTGAACCATAAATGTCAGCATTAACCTTTAGCTTGAAGGTCTCTCTCAGCCTGGAGGGAATGTTGGATAAAAGAGAAATAAAATTGAAATAGAATAGAAATTCTTCATAAAATGTCATTTAAAATGTAAAGGTCTCTCTAACTAAGATGTTTAAACAAAAGGCCACCACAGACACACAGAAGTGCTGCTTAATGAATTCGTGTTAAGAAAACTGAGGTCAGTCTCTCAGATTCAGCCAGTTGCTTCCCCCTCAAAACAACACATGCAACAAGAACAGCGAGAATCAAAATAAATCAGTAAACAGAGAACTCAAATTTAGAAAGATATAAGAGGAAACAGTTTTTTTTCCCACAAAGAATTCCGTCTGCAAAAGAAGGTAAATTGTTACATTGCCAGCCTTATTAGCTGTTTATCATTATATTATAATCATGCTTAAGAATCCTTCTCTTAGAATCAAATAGATACCACAGGGGCTTCACTTCTGGACATTCTTAAGCTGAATAAATCATATAGCATTGTATATACAACCCACAGAATAAAAAAATTATGATTTGTGTTAATTTTTTAATGGAACAACTCAAAAGTTATGAGCTTTTAGGGTAACGTAAAATGCTCTTTAATAAGCTGCAGCACGTTGTGTCTCCCTGTTTCATTTATATTACTTAATGGTCTTAGGTCTTGCTACCATTAGGCTAAATTGAACAAATGGTTAGAAATTTTGTTAATTGGGGGCAAAGGGGGAAATGTCAATCATTAGCCATTAATAATTTTTCTTTTCATATCAGCCTTTAAAAAAGCACTAGCAGAACTTACTGGACACTAAGTAGGTTTTAATTAGAACAGAGAGCTAAAGCCATGGCATCAAGCTGAAAGAGAGGTGTTTTACCTGGACTTTTGTGAACTTCAGAGTAACAGGGCATTAAGACAGTTTGCGTTAGGAGGACAATTCTAAAGCTGATATTCTCAAGGCTTTTAGCTGATCAGCCATTGTCGTGTATGAACTACTTGCACTACATTTAATGCCAGCTTGCTTGAAACGTTAAAAGCAAAAGTACTACAATGTTTATCAAACTCAATCAGTTACGCTGCTTGCAAGAAAAAAGCAGCTTCACTGTGCTTCCTCAACTGCTGAAATACTTGGGGCTTCCCAGGCTCCTGTAATGGCTTTAGCTCATTGCAGATGGTATTAAAAAAGGAGGTTGTAACACCGGCAGGTTCAGGAAGGTGAGAGTCTGTGTAGTGTTGTATGCACACTGAAGTATTATCAGGATCTGAAAAAAATCCCACCCCCAGTGGATGTCCTGTCTTTTATTGTACTTCCAGGCAGTGGAGCTGTACTCTGCCAATGTATGTGCAGAGAATGAATGCCGGTGTAGAAGGCAGAGCAAAGTGTGTGGTAGGAAATGAATGACGCAAAATAAATCTCTTCTTGGTTTTAATGGTTATTCATTCTTTAGAGTGCCTTGATTTGCCTGCTCATTGGTATTCCCTGAGAATGCCCCCCCAGTGTGCTCTACTCTGTGCGATGGGATAGGGCAGGATGAGATGTGGTGGGATGGGATGTGATGGGGCACATGTTGGCGTGGACTTTCTCATCCAGGAGTGCTGGATGCTGTTTGTCCTGCTCCCTCTGATGGCAGCCGCTTTCTACTGCCTGCTACTGTCAGAGGGCAACTTGTGATGTCCAACTAGATGTCGTGAGGTAGGCTGTCACATTACTTGTTAGAGCAGTCATTTATTTTGCCTTGTTTAATATTTCAGTAATAAGACAATACTAGAAAACTTGTACAATAATCACCACCCGAGTATTTAGGTGTCGAGACTGTGGTTTGAACACCTTTCCACTCCACGAGATGGATCCTCAAATGACAAATGTTAAAATACATGTTTTTATTCGTGGCCAGTTCCCTGAGAAATGTGCAGTTTGCATTTCTTTCTCAAGCAGTACTGAGCCTGAGAATCAATTTTAATGCTGTTTTTAGTAGAAAGGTCAGTGATGGCTGGCTGTATTTCAAAAATTCCTATGTGAAAGGACTCAGTTTGTCTCTCAACAGAGCTGCAGATGAGCAATGATCCAAGCACAAGTGAGGTCAGTTCAGCTGCCCAGGGGATCAAGATGGCTCAGATTGTAACAGGGATTTCTGAAAAGACATGCTGTGGCTTTCTATAGATCAGTCAGCAAGACCTGCTGTCTGTGGAGAAAAAGGAGCATCATTTGGAGTCTGAGATTTGCAACTGGATTTTCCCTAGTGTTTATTATTCTTCAGCTACTCTTGAGCACCAGCCACTGCACTGGTGCTTCATCCACACCTCTGTCTTTGTGCAAGCACTTCTCCAGTCCAGGTCTGCTTCGCTCGTTGGCCACCAGCAAACCGAGCACCGTCAGCTTTGATTTGGTTACAATTCACTCCGAATTCGCTGTGATGCTGTTTATAACTTTTCTCTTCCAAATAGACACCCTCAGCTCAATCCATCTTTCAACTTTTGGGGACTTAATTTCATTGGAATCTGGAAATCTTTACACAGTCATCTTTGACGCTGAAGCTCGTGGTACCAGTCATAAAGACTTCTGCAGCTCTTTGCAACAATCCTTGCTGACACTGACCTTTTTCACCAGCTGAAATCAGAATCTTTTTCGAGAAATGTCTCCTGTTGAGAAGTGTTTTTATTCCACTTTTTGATTGCTTCCACTTTAGAGAGGTTTTTTCCCCAGTATTTACTAGTTTTCCATCTGGGGAACAGCTGTCATTTTGCCTCACCCCAGAAGGTAGGTATCAGATAGGTGGGAATCTCCTCCTGGGAGAAGGTCTTTGATATATTCTGTTCAGATTAATCCTGCCAACCTCCCACCTTCCCTGCTGTTGCAATATCCTGTTCTGGATTCTAGGCAACAAAGGAATGACATTAGTTTCACATGTTTTATTCCCAGAAAGGTTTAGATGAACACAAGGGCATGCAAAGTTATAACCTTGCATGTGGTCCTGACAGAAACTGATAGTTAAAGATGCCAAACTTGCAGGGGGAGAGCAGAAACCCAGTGGGTGTTTAGAGAGAAGTCTTCCCAGGGGAGAATTGGCTCTGGGAGAGTAAGCAAGTGTGAATAAACTCATCTTTTTCTGGATTATTTTCTTTTCTGCTTTCTCATTTCCCCACCTCTGAAGAGATTTTCTTTCTCTGATTCAGTGGTCACAGAAAGCTGTAGGGCAGTGGAACATAAATATATTGTGCATTGAAAAGTAGCTAATATTGCATGCCAGCCAGAGAGATGTTCTGTAGCATCAGTTTGTCCTATTTGATTTGACCCAGGGACACTTCAGTCGATCAAGCAATGCCTTATCATTTCAAGCTCAGGGAGAGATACACTATTAATCTAAGTGAGATGCAGTCAGACTTGACAGGCAGGGGACAAATCCCCAATCAATCTTTTAATCACCCACCTGGGGTGATTTGAATGAAGTCAAGTAAGGGATCTTTCATCAGCAGAAAAAGCTGTACTCGGCTAGTTGAGGAAACCTATGTAAGATCTCCTTTGTGAAGATCTCTTTAGAATAAAACTCTGTGGGTATTTTTGTTTTCCCGCATTTGCTTAGTAGGGAGTAAACTGGATGAGAAAGGAAAGAAGAGTGTAGGATAACTGTATTAAGTTTCAAAATAATATAATCACAAATCCGTATTTGGAATAAATTTCCTCATTCTCTAGAAGGGTTACAAATACTCCAGAAAATGCCAAATCATAAAGAAACAAAAATACTGAGTATTTATTTTCATAGACCAACTCTATACAACATCATGATCAAATAATCAGATGAAGTGTTAAAGGAGTGCTTTTGCTATCACAGATAGTGAAGAAATACATTGTATAGAGACCGACTTCCAGAATTTCCTTTTTCTGTTGGCTTTTATGATATGATTTTTTACTAGTGTTTTTGTATTCAAAACTCCCACAGGAGTTAGTGAAGCACAGGATGTCCATAGAAAGCAAAAATAGTCTGTAATTTCTAAACAGAGATATTATATTTTGACTCATTAGGATACACCTTCAAGTTTTGAGTACAAGGTGATTCTTTTCCATTGAATCTTGAACGGTGTGATTTGCTTATTGGGACTTAATATTTACAGAGATTTGAACATGTGACCTGTTGTGCAATTGGTTTGGTTCCAGAAAAGGTAGGGCCACAGTGTTGTAATCTGTAGTGTTTGTCTTTCCAGTAGTCACATAGATCTGAAGTTTAAAAGCAGCTTAATCTTAAAACCACCTGACAGGCTACCCGCTGCATGACCATGAAAACATGATTAAAACTGAAAAGTACCTTCTCAGGATATCCCTAATGGAACCTCTATTAGTGGGGGATAAAACTGTTGAGGAAATTTTCAGGGTAAATATGTTAAAACAACTCATCTGTTGTGGTTGCTAGACTTCTTACTCAGCCTTGTTTTAAGAGCTTTGCTGGATTATTTGTGCTCTTCATTCTTGTTTGAAATACGTCCAGGATTAAACTTCTGTCACTTGTACGTTGGGAGAGATCAAACCACTTCAGTTCTGTGATAGTGGTTTTTTCTTCACCGATAGAGTCGTTTTAGTGCTGCATTGGGGACTTAGTGGTAAAGGTTGAGCTGACACTTAAATCATAAACTTTTATTATCCTCTCTACTTAGGTATTAAATGGAACAAAATTGCCAGCTCCTGGTAATCTTGTCTCCTATTCTTATCTCTGCAGAATCTGAGGTAAATTTTAAAAGAAACAAACAAAACCTACTTGAGAGGGACCTGAGGGAGGTGCAGGATTGCAGGAACATTTCTATAATCTACTTTGGCACGCCTTTGATACTGCCTTGTGTGAGCAGCTAAAACCACTTCCTTTTTGAATTGCCGGTGTCATTGCAAAGTGAAGCCCAGAGTCATGGGGACACTTGGGAACCTGACTTGAACACCTGAAAATCAATCATATCATAGCTGGTGGGAGTCATGCGCCCGGTTAATGTGAGCCACCTTTACATGTCTGGTAAAAAAGAAACAGATGTTTTCTCTACAGTTGGACTTACATCCTTGCATTCATGGTAGTTGTTCTGGTTTGGATATGTTGTTTTTGGAATAAGAGGTGGAATTTGCTGGCTGCTGCACATGGTCAGTGGGGCATTAGCTTCTGTTTCAGATTTAGTTTTCCAAAGGCAGGCAGGAGCCGACATACAGAATTTGACTCTGCTTCTGTTGAAACCATAGGAGAAGATGGAGACCACCATGAAGGACAGGTCGCAAAAACCCCACGATGAATGACACACCACAAAGTCCATCGGAGACATTAGCTGCCTGGAGGAAAGGTCAATTAAGGCTTATAAAGGCAAAGTCACTTTTCAGTTCTTCTGGCTTATCTGTTTCTGCTGTCTCTTATTTCAGACAAATCACTTTATAGTTACAACAAAATAAGAAGAAAACCAGGAGTTTGCACAGGGGATGCAGGATATGGACCTGCACATGCAGGATGCATGGACCTGGAGAAGCCATGAAATCAATGTGTCTCCTCACTCAGGACCACTTCCAACACAAAGGCTCCCTGGGCATCCTCGAGCTGCTGGTGTGACCTCTGCTCTCCCTGAGAGGACACGTGTCCCTTGCCTGGGGACAGGGTGGTGGATCAGAGAGTTGGGCTCCTTTTGCTGCGCGCTGGGTGGGTGACGTTCCCAGGCTGCACTGTAGCAGAGTGACATGAAGCAGAGCAGCCCCAACCTACCTTTGATACTGGGCTCAGGTTAGGTCAAAGGTGAAGTACCTGAGAGTGTCTTGCAGCACCTGGGACTACCTATGTGCCCCAGCACATTCCAGCATCCCACTGAATGGAGATCCAAGCATGCTTTGTACCTCTGCAAGGTCTGGATTTCCACGGGATGGAGATGGAGTCCATGGACCAAAGGGGACCTGTTCTATGCCTCATCCCCTTCCCACTGCAGTCACCTGGGAAGCCAGGGTGTGGCAGTTCAGATATAGTCTCAGGCCCTTGCTCCCTCCAGACTCGGGATACGAAGAGATGTGGTTTACCTTTCATAGGCACGGTTCTTACAGTCAGAACCCTGACAGGCAAAACCGAACACCTCTATGATGCACACTCTTCTGCAGGATGTTGCTACCCTCCTTTTTTTACAACAGCTCAGACAGCAGCTGCCTTCATACAGGTTAGGAAAAGAGTCACAGGAGTGAAGAAGTGGCATGATTAAACCTTTCTTCTCTTCCAGTCCACAGAAAGTTTTTGAATCTTGAGAAGATGATAATTAATGCAGCTCTTTAAATAGCTATTTGAGAGAAGAAATTCAGGATGCATGTAGTAGACATAACTTTCATAACTATATGGAACACAGATTTATTCTTTAGAAGGAGGTTAAATTTCATTCTTAACTACAAATCCTGTCTTTTATATAACAATTTTTTAATTACAATTCCCTGAAGAATGAATATTCCATAAGGCTGGATAACAAGGCTATACCTAATTTGTGCCATTTAGATGCAAATGATTATTCTGGTGTGTAAATACACAAAATCAAGCAGAAGGTAGGCAGACAATGAGGGCATGAAAGAGCAATATGATTTTTTTTTATTTTAATAGGGTAAAAGTTTACAGAGTTCTGCTCTTCAAAGCCCTTTCTCATGCTAATCCACTGCCTCCACTAGCATCCTCTCATAAGAGCCTATGCCACTGGGGTCATTCCCATGAGAAGATGGTGTTTCTAATTAGTGTAGCTTTTCTATTCTTAAACAACAAAAATCTGAGATAATATGTGCAGCTGATTAAGGATTTTTGGAAAGTAGAACTGCAATAAATCAGGGAGAGAGTACATAGGAAACTAGAAGATTAAATAAACCAGGAAAATGTGTGTTGGCAGCATGGAGACTGCTTCAGAACACTATTTTAGAAGCATGGAGTAAATGTATACCACCTACCAGAGAAGATTTTTTTTACAAGACTGAAAGGAAAGCAAAATGTTGGCATGGTCAAACATCAAGGCAAGTGGAAGCTACTAAATGACATCAAAAGCATCTTTTAAAAAGTGGAAGTCTTATCTGAAGCAGGAAAACAGGAAAGATCATAAACTGTAGCAAGCTGAGTGTCACACAGCAATAAAGTAGACCAGCAAGGATTTAGAGGGGCAACCTGGTAAAGGTGTGAAAGATGCTATAAAACCTTTTTCAAAAACATCAAAGGAGGAAGCTGACCAGAAAGTTAATGGGGCCAATAAGTGATGAAGTTGTAGAAAAGGCAGTCTGTGAAGCCAGGACCTTGCAGCAAAGCTAAATGATGTGTTTCTATTAGTGCTGGTTACAGGAGAGGTCAGTGAGGCTCCCACCGGAGTCATTCTTCATAGGAGATGAGTGTGAGAAACTGTGACTGGAATAAACCAGTGAACTGAACCTAATCAGTTCCCAGGACCAGAACAAATTCAGGTAGAAGCTTCAGGTGTGTTCTGGTGTGTAAGTATGGAACCACAACTGTCCTGTTTGAGTTACTGTTTAAAGTACTTAATGACAAAGGCTGCAAATGGGACACCAGTCTTTAAAAAAGGGACTGAGGAATAATCTGAAAAACTATGGACTAAGAAGTCTGACATCCACATCAAGGGCATTGGTAGAAGCTATTGAAAAGACAGTGGGAGATTGAAGGAGCAACTTTCCCACTTGTAAGGAGACTTTTTCCACAGCTCTTTGTCTTCAGCAATGGCCAAAGACAACAAAACAAGTACCCGATACCCCTAAGCACAGAGACACAGGGACAGCCAGAGCAAAGTGCTCCTCTTTCTTTCAGACGTTATACATCTGGCCCTGGACACTTTGCCACTGTCTCCCCACTGCTGGTAGGAACTTTCATGGATGTAGTTTGATGTGTGATGAGGAGGGCTCTGGGCCTCAGATCACCCTGCTGAGTCCCCCCGTTCTGCACCGCACCACAATCAGGAGAGGGGGAGATTTCACAGCCTGCAGGAAGGCGCGTGGCGAAGGGCAGGTACGGTGCCCAATATGGAGGCGCATGCCAGGCTGTCAGGCTTTCAGAGGAGGGCTCCGACAGAGCCTGCTTCACATTCAAATGTTTCATGACTGTACGTTGGAGAAAATAGGAGGTTATCTGTGGGTTATCACTTGGATTATGGCTTATGACTATGCCATTTAAGACATCAAAGATATGGCAAGAAGAGGTAAATAATGAAATGACTGATGGTAATGTAGATGATAAAAGAGAATATTTTCTCAGAATAGTCTGATCTTAAGTTAGCTGAGATTTGCAGAGTCGACTGCTTGATAAAATGGCAAATGAAATTCAATGTCAATAATTAAAGACAATGCACACAAGAAAAAAAGATAACCTTTAAATATAAACATACGCAGTAAGGGATTTAATTCCCTAGTAGCACTCATGAAAGAGGCATAAGAGTTAATGAGGATAGTTTTCTGAAGGCATCAGTTCAATGGTTGTCAAGGGTCAAAGGCAGATTGAATCAAACAAACTTTCAGGAAAGGAACTCCAAACAAACAAGAGCATAGGATTATGCTTTGGTGCAAAACTGTGATGTATCTGCACTTGAGTGCTGTGGATGAGACCCCAGCACTGGGAGTACTGGTCTGCAAAACCTGAGGGGGGATAATGCCAAACCAGAAGGAGGGTGCCTGGCTGCCCGCGGGGAACAACTTGCAGATGCGATTTTACATTTACACCTTTGGGCTCTTGTATCAAACACTGCGTATGTGGCTGATTTCTAACATTGTTAAAATTTGTGGAGCTGATATGCCCAAGGCTCTGTGCCACAAGATATACTGTACGCAAAGTCCTGTGGCCAGTTTAATCACAGGTGCTGCTACAGGAGGGAATACAGAGATAGTCCCCCCCTTCTGTATCAACAGCTCAGTTACATACTCAAACCATGGTCAAGCCTTTTACATGCAATTGCTGCTGAGACCCGAGAAAGTGCTTTTTTTTGTGGAAACCTCCTCTCTTCACCATGTAGTTAGCTGACCTCATCACAGGATGAGACCTTTTTTGGTGTTTCTCTTGCCTTGGGGAGGGAGAGAGGAAGGACAAAGCAATCTTTCCGATGTGTACTCACTTCCTCCTTCCGTCAGGGTTACAGTCCTGAGCCATTTGACCTCTGTGGAGAGGGATGAGCTGGGCTACCAAATCCGAGTTAGCCATGACATTCAAGCCTTTCTCTCACAGACTTCCTGCAGCAAAAATGTGTGTTCAGTTTATTCCGCTGCCCAGCACATGCATCTTTCTATATGTCTCTTTATATAAGTACAATGGGCTTTACAGGGAATATTTCTCTGGTTGCTATTGCACAGAATGCAAATAAGTCTGTGCTGTACACCCAACATAACACCAGAGTTCTTTTCTTTTATTTTAGCTAGATTATTTTCCTTAATCTAGAGGGTTGCATGAGTGTACTTAATTTTTATATTAGCCTCAGTGGTAACCTCTTGCAAAGAAATAAAGAATAGAGAACTGTTAGCTTGCTAATACTCCAAATGGATTAGCTAGGTGAATGTAATATGAAATTGCTGCAATAAGCTAAATCTGTGTGGTATCTTATACTGTGCTCTTTTACTATTGGTGGTCTGTTGTCTGATGTTGTGATTTGTATAGAAATAGAATGCTAAGCTATGTTCTGCTGAGCAAGCATCTACCTTTTAAACATGAAAAACAAAATCTCTATTACAAGTAAAGATACGGCCTATTTTCTCCACCAATAGTGAACCAGGCAGTTTCATCTGTGTCCTTTGGCAGTACTTTAAAGCTGTTGCTCATATAATGTTGCAGCAGGTTCAAATTTTGCAAGCCATGGACCTTTGCTGAGCCCTTCATCTTCAGAAAGTGCCCTTGAGCTGAGCTTTCAGCTAATCTCTGTTGAAACCCAGCTTCGACTACATTTTGAGAGATTAGGAACTGTCTGTGATGTCTTCGGGAATAACACCAGGCTGTAGCAAGGGTGTAAGTGTACTATTCTTGAGTTTGCTGCTGTCTCTCCTCACTGAGGTAGCTGTGTTTTGTGAGCTTTGAGTTTGTATAAAAGCTGAAGGAATGCAGACCTTTGCTATCCCACCAAAGCGAGCAGACCTGCTTACAGCAGCAAGGACCACACAGCCTGACTCAGCAGCCTTGCACATATGAGATTCAGCGATGAGACACTTTCATCCATCAGATATTTATCAATTTCAACTTGCTGCTAAGTTACAAGCAAGAATGTATTTATTTGCCATAAAAATGCTACTAAATTCCTCTTGCACTTCTTTAATCACTAGCCAGATAGCTTTATGTTCCACTGTGACACTTAGCATACCAAGGTGATGGTTTTACTGCTGTGTGTTTTCTACAGTCTGAGCAATCAGGCTTTCCCCGTACTTGTCCCTTGCTCAGCATTTTGCTTCGCTGAATGAACAGGATGTCACTGAGAAACTTGGGAACATTTAAAGTGTTTTAAAAGACTTTAGATGGAGGAACTTAAACTCATCTTTGTATCTTTAGGTATCTGCTTGTTCTCGTTTTTTGCCCTGGAGCACCAGCATTCATACTTTATTTACAGATCTCAACAGGCTTTGCCTTGTCAAATATTTTGAATTCCATAATGAGGTGTGTAATGTCTCTTATACAAGCTCTGGTTCTTGCTCTCCTAGGATGCCTTGCTGTTTTGTGCTTAAATGGCTTTGCTTGTGCTCACTTTACTAACTTTATTTTTACTGAGGAATTCAGAAAACAACATTTGGCTTCACTTCTCCCACCATATCCTCCCCCCATTCCCCCCCGCCCCCCGCCAAACAAAAAAAAAAAAATCCCAGGGAATCACTCTGCTTCAGATCATCGGTTTGGTTGTTTAGAATGTGGATCAGAGATTCTTTTTTTGATAGCAAATATTGTAATGGGGACAGAAACTGTACATTCAAAAATGAACTGTGAGCAGATCACATCATGTAAGTTGTCAGTCAGGCACTGTATAATAATAATGCTCTCAGTTACTCTGCTGAGAAGAGTTTGAGGTCAGAAAGGACTTTTTTGAACAGCAGGTCTGAACTGCTGCAGGGTTGTGCCAGAGGCCACAGGACTTCACTCAATAGCAGCAAGCCCGTACTTCCTCACGCGCATAGAGCCTTTCCTAAAGTCTTCCAGTACTAATGTGAAGGCTTTGAGTGGTGGCGAATGCCCTCGCAGCAGCTGGTGTGTGCGAGGTGCCATAGCCCTAGCTGTCCCTACACCTACATGGGCACGGGCAGTGGCTGTCTGCTGGTCGTGTGTGCGTGGACTGGGGGAACGGGCATGTGTGGGGTTCAAGGCTCGAATTCAGGCCATCTGTGCGGCACATACATCCTGCAGCCAGTGGATCAGATCCACCACATGTGCCTGACGTGTCTTTCAACCCCAGATATGGCATTTCTAGTTCTCCCAAAGTAGTTTAGATAGGTTTTCCCTTGTAACACTGTCAACATGAGAGGATAGTTTTGAAATACATAATCTCAGAAGATGCTAAAATCACAGAAAGTGGGCAAACCTATAAGGTGTTACTGAGAGAAAGAGTCACAGCTGCAAGATACAAGTGGTGTGAGTTGAAGGTGAACGAATGGCTCCAGCAGGAAATGGGTGCACTCATTTGTTCCGGATGAAATCTTCATTTATACTGTGGTGGACTAGATATACAATCTGACCAATTTCTATTTATGGACTGTCTCTCCAAGTCCTGTTTTATGAGTCTCCTCCCAGGCAAAGCTGCACTGGTTAGTTGATTAGCATCTTGTCAGAAAAACAATTGAGAGGTTATTAATCTGATGCTGAAACACCATGTCAATTAGCAGGCAGGGGTTTTGTACTGCAGAGTTCAGAATGTACTTGGCAGAAGAAACACAAAGAAACCTTTTACCTATGAGACAGCCTTAAAGCAATAGGTACAGACATTTCAGCCCCTTTTCTAACTATGGTGGCAAAATAGTTTGCACTGTATGGAGACCAGTAATGAGCGGCGTTCCTCAGGGGTCAGTATTGGAACTGATGCTGTTTAACATATTTGTTGCCAACAAGGACAGTGGGATTGAGTTTGCTGATGACACCAAACTGAGTGGTGTGGTAGACACACTGGAGGGAAGGGATGCCATCCAGAATGACCTTGACAGACAAGAGAAGTGGGCCTGTGTGAACATCATGAAGTTCAGCAAGGTCCTGCACATGGGTCAGGGAAATCCCAAGCACAAATACAGGCTGGGCAGAGAATGGATTGACAGTAGGCCTGAGGAGA
>Ga0181612_130620_pt1 | contig 33093 bp, 24 predicted proteins | sample HoacroProtozoa21_FD_119630 | JGI IMG/M metagenome (GOLD analysis project Ga0181612, IMG submission 119630) | Hoatzin crop microbial communities from Cojedes, Venezuel. Combined Assembly of Gp0051906, Gp0051904, Gp0051908 | reverse complement strand
TGCTGGTATGTTGAAAAACAAAATAATACGCAAACAAGACCCCTAAGTTTCCAAAATGAGGCATCAGCCAAATCAAACTGCTGATTCGGGTTCTTTGTTTCACTGCCTTTTCCCTGTGCTGTTATATGGTTTGCCCTTGCCTCTCTCACTGGTACCATTCACAAGTTCTCAATAACCCTTCCTGGACGCAGGGTAAGCATGCTAAATCATGATGATTAAAAATGTCATTGCCACAACTGTAGTGTTAATCAGAGATTGTGTAATTTCTTGTAGAAGGGGTGGGGGGTTATGTGCACACCTGTCTGCGCGTTAAGTGGTTCATGCAGAATTGCCTGCAGATCAAAGAAAAAAAAAACCTGCTCAGACTTCTCCATTCTTATAAAAATAGCATCTGGAACAACCGCGTCACCACGGACTGTGACATTCACTCAGCTTAGAAGTGTTTACAAATTAGGACTAAGATAAGAGAAGGAGGAGGGAAAAAAATAGAACATTGGGTTTGGGGTTTTTTGTTTGTTTGTTTGTTGCATCTGAACAACAGCTGAATACTCAAAAAAATGAGCCTCTGCCAATTGTCTTTGGAAGTTTTTCCAGTGAAGACTTTACAGGGGCAGAAGTGATAGACTGCACTAGCAGGCAACCAGGTTAAAGAGCAAAAAGAAAATACTTTCAAAAAAAACATGGAAGTCACCCTCCCTTCCTGAAAACTCTGACAGAGCTAGTCTTCATTACTCAAACCACAAAGAAGAGGGGGAGAAAGAATCCAGCACATACTGAAACAGGGACTTTCCCCTTCAAAAAAAAATTTAAAAATCATCTATGGCAAGATAAAATGAAAAAGGAAAAAAGAGACATGTAGCTGACAGGCAGCATCCTGCCTGCTGCTGAAGGGATACAGCCTCATGTGCATCCCGGGCAGGCTGCTCCGGAGCATTGCACGGGAGGTGCTGCTCATCCCTGCGCAGGAAAGGGACGGGCACCCCTGGTTCTCCCAGAGTTAACTGCTCTGCTGCACCCACGAGCAAAAGTTTGATGCCCTCCTGGCTTCCCCGCCACTGACCCAGGGACAGGTCTGATGCTCAGAACTCCCTCTGGAAAGCACTCAAGTGTCTGAGCCGTCCAGCTAGAAACATGCCCTGGCTGCAAGTGCTCTGAACTGCGGATAAATCCCTTCTTCCAGGGACTTCAGATTGCCTTATTTTTCTTTCTTCCCCCCATTTTAGAAGTGCAGGGTAAAGAGACAGGATCGCTGAGGGCAGGAAGAGAGCCCAGCTCTGCCCACGGCACCCTTCGCCTTTTCCTTCCCCAAGAAACACGTCCTCCCCAAGGCAGTCGCCTGCCACAGCAGCCCTGCCCTCCGACCCTGGGTAAACATCTGCGCACGCTGCTTATTTGAGCTCCTATTGCCTCGTTATCTCCTCCAGAACACCCCTAGGGCTAATTAGAGAGTTAATGGCATCATGTCAGGAGATAACGCTATGTGGGGGGAGCAGGGAGAGGAAAGGTGGAAAGGAGTTGTGAAACAAAACCAGTTCCCTTCACAACTGCTGTGCAATATTGGTTTAGGAAGGGCACACACAGCCCCCCGGGGACTCTGCCCTCCGGCTGCCGAGCTCCATTTAATAAGAAAGCAAGACACTCCTCCGGAGAGATTGAGGTCTCTAGCCAAGATGATGCAAGGTCCCCACACCTTCCCTGCGGTCTGCACAACCAAAAGCCTTCCACCACCACCAAGGGAGGACATTCCCACCAACTCGCTTCCCACAGTCGGTGTACGACACAGGATGGGCACTAAGCATACAGATGATCTATCAAGAAGTATTGTCTGTTTATTCCTGGCGCTCCTCGTATTTAATTTTTCCATCTTTTTTTATACCCTAGTCACTCTCATTAAACAACCGTTGTTTTCACTAAAAATGCTTAAAGATAAAAGGAAATTACCATCTGCACACAGAGATCTTTGCAAGGCAGCTGATGATAAGCCTGCAAAACCACTCTCCAGCAGACATTTGGGCAGACATTCTTGGACTGATGAGTGCAAAACCATGGGTCGGCAGACACTCATACATGGAGATATGCCCAGGGGACTTTTGGGTTCAAACCTCTGCTATCTGCTGCTCTTTTGTCTGAGTAACAAACCTTAACATTCAAACTGCATTTTTGCCTGATCAGGATCTTTGGATGCTCAGCACAGTGTGTTTGACATCCCCCCTTCCCTCTCCCCCCCTTTGTAAAATATTTTGCACAAGTAAGAGAGAGGAAATTACACAAGAAATTTCATGCCATTCATGCACGAACAACCCGATCCCTCCAGCTGGAGCTAGGACAGGATCATGGCACAAACTTGCATCCCAGCACGAGACAGAGTGCTCCAGCCAGGGAAAAGGAAAAGCAGGTGATAGCGACAGATTAGCAAGTCTTTGTTTTTAATTACAAGACAGGAATAACTGTTGACAGACCAGGGTTGTTCTTGCACAAGCAGCTGAGGGGAAAGTGTTGTTCTTCCCTTATCTTGTATAAACTACAGATTGCTCTCGGGAAACACGCAACTGTTCATAAATGCACAATCACAGCAGCTCTTGCCAGCCAGCTTCTGCTATGCTGCAAAGTCCCTCCCTACCCAAGCTCTTGTACAATAATCCAATATTAAAAATAAATTATCCGTTCACAATAATTTGACAAGTCTCCCAAACCTCTGGCTAAACCCTCACCCTGCAACTGATGTCCATTCACGCTTCTCGTGAGCACATCACCATTATCCTGTATCACCCAGGTGTGTTGGGCAACAACCTACAACCCAAGACAGCCAAGGAAGCCTGTTTGTTCCTTGTTTCCTGTGCAGAAGTGTTGTATTTTGCAGTGCTGCTCTTCATCCAGGTGCCCTCTGCCTGCCCTCACATACCACATCCACCACCAGTATGGCAGCAGCCATAGGGCCAAAGGCCATAGGGTTCAGTTTTTAGGCCAAAGACCTTCCCCAGAAGACTGGTCACCTAAGTTTCTGACTTTTTTAATTTTAATCCAGTGTGGACATCACCATGAGGTCCACTGTACCCATCCACGCCCTCAGAAAGAAAGAAGGGTGCTTCAGGGTGCCTTTTCCTTCTATTTAAGGATCATGGAGATAAAAATCTATGCTTTTAGAGGGACAGTTACATTCATTACTGAAAATTCCTTTGATCTTTCATTAAATTCTGCAAATTCAGATTCTGATTAGCAAAGAGTTCATTCAGCAATGAGCAAACTAACCAGGCCACAAACCACTCCCTAATCTATGCTTCACAGAGATTGATTTAATTTTCCACGACTGCCTGACAATTCACTCCCTCATTAATTTCAATGCTATCAAATCATCGACAGTGAGGTGGAAAGCAGATGGTACAAACACTCACATGAAAACATTACCTAGTCCAAGAGTCTCCTCATGAAACATTGGAGGAAAAAATAATAGTCATTAACAAGACTGTGGGCAGGATCTGCAGAACAACAAAGCAACATGCGTAGCGAGACTCTGGATGCATAAGGCTTTCTTCAAAGCAAGAATCCCAATTAAAAACAAGAGCTACACCCTATAGCTTGCTGCAGAGCAGACACTTTGGCCGTGTTGGACAAGGAAGGGAAGCGGGATGCTCGTAGTGCCGTGCTCCAGGTTTGTCTTAGCCTGAGAGGAGCATCCTGTGAGTCTGGCCACCCCTCCCAAGCACGGTCAGCACTGCAGCTTGTAACAGGGCTGTGAGGTGCTCTCCATCCACCTCACCCCACACAGTGGGGTACCATAAAGCTCAGCAAGATTTTCATTTGGCTGGAAATGGAGAGCTTGATTCCATTTGGCTGGAAATGACAGCTCTACTTCCAACTACCATGAGAACAGGGCCTCATTTCCCTCCTATCACCAATCTGCTTTAAAAATAAAAAATAAGAGTCCAGAGTAAAGTGAACTTTGGGAATGACCACTCCTCTTCTGGTTTTCAAACTGTTATATGTGGCTTGCTGAAGTGCCAGCTGTCTGAAGGGTTTACTGTTTACGGGCTCTAACCCAATCAAAGTGTTCCCAACAAATAATACGGGAAGTATATTGAAGGAAAGAAAAGGATTCTATCAGCTAGACAGAAACATACAGCAAAGCTGCCAGCAAGACAGCATAAACCTCTAACTTGCTCCAGAGGCAGAAGTACCTACGGTCTGTTGCTCCAGGATCTAGATCCCTTTTAATTAAGTGTTTGTGCAGACCTTTTAAAGATGTAAAATAAACGCTAACAGATTATTGCTCCATACTTTAAGCAAGGAGCACGTGTAGCACCATGGAAACCTTTGGAGGCAGGCCTAACCGCTCGGGGAAGACGTTTTCTGAAGCGACTGCTTCTTTTGTTCAGAGGTATTTGCATGTAGGCAGATGACAGGACTCACAATTGCAACACTCTTCCACCTCAAGTGCTCATAGCAATACAAGCTGGAGATTTAAAGCCAGCCCCCTAGAAGAGCCAGGCCAGAATGAACGCAAAACACTCCATCACACGTGGCTCTTTTTGAACAGGTAGGTGCTTTTCATCTTAAAATTACTTTATTCCCTCTCAAGATGAATGCAAAGCAAGATACTAAATGGGCAGAAATATTTAAAGGAATTTTAAGTATGCTTCCGAAATGATCTGTAGCTCAGCAGACAGATCTCCCAATGGTTTTCTTTGATACCATTGAGAATTTAGGGAAGTGGCATTAAAAAAATAGAACACTTGGTGTAACGATACTCATCGGCTGGCTGCATTCCTACAAAAAGAAATGCAGCAGCCCTGGTCTGCAGCCAGAACCAGGGCAAAACAGCATAGGAAAGGGAACTAATGAAAAATCACTTTAAAGAAACATAAATATGTCTTTAAAGCCCTACTAGAGACAGAATGAGAGAAGTCTTCAGGCTTTGGGCAAACTGAATGTACAAACCCATTCTCTATGTGCATCCTTTATATGAAAGAATTGATCATTTCTGGATTTGCATCTGTAGTCTTAAATGCCATTAGATCATTTGGAGGGATTGACACTGCAGAAGATGAAACATTCAGCAGGATTACAGAGCCAAGTCTAAATAAGCGTATGAAATCAACTGCAAAAAAGAGAGATGCTGGAGGGAAAACTTCCAACAGAATAAAGCATTTGCTTATTATGGAAATGCCTTTGCATAATTTCAACTTTCTTTGCACAGCTATGGAACGAACAAATACCCACAAAGAAGAGAAACTTGGCAAGCCTCAAACTCTCTCAAGCACATACCAGACAGCAATAAACCCTTTGATCACATCCCTGTGCTGTACAAAGTCTTCCTTCCTTTCTACGGTCAACTTGGGAATACTTCGGCATGGAAACAGATGGCCACACAACCCACTTTGCTGCATCCACATATCAAATCAGCCTCGTCCTCCAGGTGCAAAACCATTTCCCAGCAAAAGGCAGGGCTGCGGCACCTGCCAGAACACTGGGAAGCACACACCACGCGTTAGTTAGTCAGCCCCTGCACCGAGACATTCTTCCTGCACCACTCAGCCACACCGTGCATGCCACGCCAGCTCCCTGCCCTGCTGTCGGTACACAGGGATGTCCTCCCCGTCCCGCAGTCCCATCACCAGCTTTCATCTGCTTCCCCAGCCACTACCCTGCAGCAAGCGGAGTTCTCTTCTCCTGACCCAGCAAAACATGTAAGCAAGCAATTAAAGTTACCCGAGATCAGAGTCTGCACTTTAATAATACAACATTGGATAGAATGCAACAGACATCCTTCTGGGCAGCGGGTTAGTTTTTTTAATATTTGTCCATCATGTTCTTGCACACTCGATCGTGACCACACCCCCCAGCTTGTACAGGTGATGGGCTCCTAGAGACCCAGGAATTCAGTGCATGACTAACGGATATGAATTACTGAACTGATTTACACAGCTCCAAGGCTGAAAGGGTGAAGAAGAGGTCTACCAGCTACCCTGGCCACCTTGGGCCAGGGTAACGCTGCAGGGGCCTCAGCCCCACTCCTTTCCAGCTCGCTGGGCTGCAGCATGGGGAGGTACCCAGTGCAGGGCAGATGGGGTGACTCCTGCATGAGCCCACACAGCAGGTTAAACCTGGGAAAGTTTATTTTTTTCCCCATCAGGAAGACTACCAACAACTATGAGATGTGTTGTTGGTGCAAGGGCTGAGGCTGAGACCCTCGACACCTCCATGTCCTATATGGGCCACACCTCGTCTGTCCTACGGCCCTGGTTTTTTTCCACCTCTGCATATAAAGGAAAACAGCAAAGTTACAGAACCAAAGCTGTCACTTAAAATTATGAAACACATGTTGCACCTCCAAAATTTCTGTAGCCACCCTGTTGGGACACCCACAGCCCATGAAGCCAATGACCCAAACCCAAAACCACCCACCCTGCGGGGAGCTCAGCTGTGCCTAGCCAAGGAACACACAGCAAATCCCCACTATGATTTGCAGAAGATGAAGGACAAATAAAAAAAAAGGCAAGGAATTCTCTCTCTCTTTTGTGGGGAGGGACGGATCCAGGTTAAGAAAACTCTGACCAAGGAGACTGTCTGGGGAAAAGCATTCCACTGAACTGGTTAGGCAAGGGGCTGCGGGAGGACGGCTTGCTCAGGGGCATGAAAGGAAGGTATGTACAGGGGGAGGGGGGTGAGCTGCTCCATCACTCCAGACAGCACTCCTGCTCCTGCCAGCGAGGTCTCTGGAGCCTCGTACATGCTGCTGGGACTGGGGCAGGAGACGTCCAGACTCTGCAAGTCCCTCAAAAATGACACTTTTATCAGGATGCTTCCCGCTGAAGTCCTTAGCCCAAAGCAGCTTTGTTTGGGTCCAGACTAACATCTCTTAGCATTGGCAAGCAATTTAAAGGAGCTCTGAGGGATGACAAAGGAAGGCAGTTTTGCAGCTGGTATGGCAGGCTGACAGCACTACGAGGGCTCCAGGGCAATGGCAGGGTTATTGCACCTTCACAGACTTGTTCCTAGAGAGAGGTCCTCAGACCCCTCCTCCTTGTACCTCTAGGGCATTTAATCAGTCAGAAAGACAAAAAATATATTCGTATAACATCACCTGCTTTCTAGCACCGCAGGATACAGCCTTTGAGACCAGCATTCATCTTGAATGCAGGGAGCTGGCCACCACCCCACCACAGACCCCACGGTTGCAGGCTACAACCTTGGTCAGGGAAGAGTCTGGGGACCACCTTCTCTGGTGGGCCTAAGGAATGGCAGGTGGCCCACAAGGATGCACATTCAGCTTACCTTCCTGGCCATCCGCAGCTCCTTCCCACACCAGGGCCATGGCAGAGACTAAACATTCTCTGTACCCACAGAGACCACCAGCCTCTCACCCCAGCTATGCAAAAAGGCAGATCTCTGCTGGGATTTCCCAGCCTGTCTGTGGTTAACACCATGGAAGAGGAAAGGCCACAGCCAGCAGCCTCCAACAAGCCACCCAGGACATTGTGAAAGAGCCAGTCACAAGGCACATGGCTGGGGAGGGCTGCTGACTGCCTTAACATTACACCAGACCCACAAACCCTCTTCCTGTACCCTCCAGATCTTCTCATCCCAAAGTAGTGCTGATCACCAGTTTCTCTTACCCCTTTCTTATATGGGACACAGCAAGAATATTTCTTCCTTGAAAACAAGAGTGTGAGAACTTAAAGGTCTTGGCTCAGCAAGAGACAGAGGCTGTAGCTCAGATGAGAGTGGTTTCGTTGTCACCCAACCTTCTTCTCCAGATTTCTCCCCAGATAGTCACATTTTTAAGGCAACAAATGCAAATGATGGGTATTTAGCAGGGCAGGACTCACGTTCATTTTCCAGTCCACTAATGGGACTGTTTCTTCAGGCACTGCTCTGAACACTGTAGCTTCTTCCCCACTCCCAGCTCTGTTGTGAACAAAGAGCTGCATCCCCCCAAAATTAAAAAAAAAAGCAAAAAAAAAAAAAAAATCACAGCTCTCACCATCACAACCCTTAGGATCAAGGATGGATGTCTTAAGCCTGAAAGTTTCACTTTTCGGTCAGTAAGTTGCAAGAGGGTGCAGAGATTTTTTTAAAGACTGATTAGGATTGCCTTAAATTCCATGTAAGGGCAATTGCTTTAGATAAACCAGTCTTAACTGCTTTGCACCTATTTAAATCTCATGTAGTGGTACATTTTGGAGGAAAGCTGGCCTTGCTCTTCTTCTAAGACAAATCTAATAATAAAAAGCACTCTGCCTTGATCTCACCGTTCATCTCCCCAGGGCCTCTCTGTTTCTGCTGCATTCCTTTGTGTTTATCTGCCCTCTTCAACCCTATCCTGCAATCGGCTGCGTGTGGCACCTCGTGTCTAGAAGCGACATGGCTGAGGTTACAGGAGAGACAGGTGCAAGGGGAGCTCTTGCCCCGGAGCTATCCGAAGGAAAAGAGAAGCTGCAGGGGAAGAGGGTTGTAAGGTATTTCAGATTAAAGCCGACAAACAGCAAACACCTTGCCCCAGGCTACACATTCTCTGCCAATGCAAGCTGCAGCGGCTGCGAGCCCCAGAAACAGCAAAGCAAACACCGACTTCTCTGCAAGGGGGAGTTGTCACCTGTCAGGGATGTTTGCAAATTTATAGGGAGGTGGTGGTGGTGGTAAGGGGAGTAAAAAGAGCTTTCCTCCTTTTAAAAGACGGGGTGTTTGCACAGGTTTGCAATGCATATTTTGCTTTGTAAAGTCTTTTGTCCAGCATTCAACTGAGTGAAGGTGCTGTCTTCCACTGAAGACAAACTGGAACATTTATTAATGTACATAGATTAATGTGCTCGGAGCCACTGCCTTACAGTAAGGGTGAGGATGTGATGGAATTTCCCCGTTCCCCCTTAGACTTCACAAGTCAGCAAAAAACACTTCTTGAAGAAGTCAGTGTGCAACTCGGCCTCTCCAGAAATGCCTCCTGCAAAGCTGGGATCAAACTTATCATAAGCAAGATGTAACCGAATAGCAAAAGCTGCCTGCCCTCCTCTCCTAGCCCCAGTGCTTGCTTCGGCAGCACTGAGGACAAGAGGAAGGGATATTCCATTTGTGTTTCACTGCTTCACAGACGGGAGAGGGAGACTCTGAACAAGGGCTTCAAGTGAGCCTGTCAGCTACCACAGTGCTCTGCAGACAGCTCAGAGGAACTGGAGATGGGGAGGCTTTGCTAGCACTCCATGCAGCAAGGCCAGGTTTGAGCATGGTGGGAGCAAAGTTTCTGCTGACAACCTTTAAACTTTTGGGGACTGTTTTTTTAAGAGGACATAGTTCAAACACAACATTACCACCCATTTTGCAAATCAGGAGCCCCTCTAAACATGAAGAATCTTTTGGACTAGCTATTGAAGAGACGCCATTTTACTGGAGCTGTGCTATGGTGTTGGAAACAGCCGAAACCCAGATGATGATTGAAGGCTTGCGTGTCACCCGTCAGTGCCCAACCCAAACGCAGAATGAAAAGATAACCAGACTTCTGTCTGTCATCTCTCCTTGTGCACTTGGATTAGCTTCACCACATTACAGAGCACATACCCAGCTTCAAATTGGCCTTTTTATCCTTTGCAACCTTGCAAGCCAAGAGCAGAGCACCGCAGCCTCCCCAGAAGTAACAGGTCAAGCCTTCTGTCATGGGGGACTGCAACCAGCATGACCTGGGAGCTCTTCCCTTGCAGATGTGATCCTCCAGGTTACAAACACTGCCAGGGTGTAGAACGCCAACATGCCATCATTGAGCACATTAAAAACGGTGGTTGATTAACCAGGGAATTAATTGACACAGTTTCTCAGGATAGAAACACAGAGGAACAAGAAAATTTACAGACGCCAACACAAATTTCAAACCACACATGATTTTTGCCCCCTAGTATACAAAACCCAAGAACATAAACAGGACTCAAACAGCTCAAACTCCTGAAATACCTCCTGCTCCAGCCTACAAGAATAGCACCTGTCGTCTTCACCAGAGTTATTGCTAGGGAAGAGCTGGTCAGTTTGTGCCAAAGGCAACGAAATAGCAACCACCAGTGCCTCATCTGCATTCCAGTCCTGAGCCATACTAATGGGACACCTATGGCCAAGACTTGTTACAAACACTCTCTAGCTTTCCCTGTCTTGGAGACACAGGAAGGAAAAAACCCAACCATGTACGAAAGCTTGGTTTCAGATCATATCTGACCTTTAAGAGAAGAAAAACCATTGAAGAACCCCTAACTTTGGTGAGCAAAATTGCAACTGTGCCCAGAATACCAACAGTTTTAACCCTGAGGCCACACAAACAAGCTCTAAGCAGGGAGAGAGCAGGGACAGTTGAGCAGCCAGGCAAGTGCAATAGACTCCTCAGCTCGTCTGCCTGTTTAGTTGCCTCATCCCTCTCTCCCACCACTGCTGCAGCAGAAGGAGGAGCAGCTAAGGAGTCAGTCTGCTCCCCCTCGCAGCCCCGGGCAGGCACAAAGGAGTGATGCCTTTCCATGGGTCACACACTGTCCAGTTTAGCCACGTGCACAGAACTGCTGCTCACCACTCCCAGAGTCATGCTACCAACCAGCTTCTGCGGGTGGGACACAACAGGCAAAGCTAGAAGGAGCTTCCTTAGTCAGAGGCAGCGGCCACAGCTCCTCCACCAAGAGGAAGAAGATGGCTACACGGCGAGAATAGCCCCAGCAAAACCTCCTCATCCGTCCCCAAAGGTTAAGGAAGTTCTTACTACTCACCCACATTGGGTCATTCAGCTCCGTGTCCTGCACCCGGACGCAGTCCATGCTAATCTCTATTTTGTTAGTAGGGCCATTTTCAGATGGGTCATCAATGAAGTTTAAATCAATCGGCTGAACTGAGCATATTGGCCTGAAAAGAGCAGAGTAATGCAGTTAAAAATCGGCCAAATTTTGTTTTCTGTGACCCCCCACTTGCTAGCGTGTCACCCAGGACATCGGCATGATCACGAACCAGTCTCAGGACAAAATAAGTAATTACTAATGAACAACTACCTCATCACTCGCTATGCTAACAGCAGCCCCTGAGCAGGACAGGGCCTGGAGGGACGTTTCACTTGCCTGACCAGAAAAATGAGGTAAGAGCACAGGAGTTAAATCACTGAAAGACAGAACTCATGGAGGATTTATAGCAGCAACTGTCTCAGCATCAGTCATGGCAAGTCAGGAATGGGAACAGTCAGTTTTATTCCTTGCAATGGACCTGACAGGGTGAACAGTGCACCATCTCTACCTCCTCTCCCTCCCTGGCATCAGCAAAAGAAGAAAATACGCAGTCTGGAAATAGAGTAATGACCCCATTTCCTTAGGGGAAAATGCCAACCATCTGCCTTCAGCGATCATGTGCTGGAAAGCAGTCAGCTCAGAAACCAAAGGTCTTGAAGAGAGCCAGTGTCACTGCTGGTGTCTACATCTGTTGCCCATAGCCTGGATGAAGAACATCTTGAGAGCTCAAGAGCTGTCAGCCATCACAGACTCACACCCACATCTTCTAATCAACAGGTACAGAAGGCTCCAAAACCCCCTGCATCAGTCTCCTGAGCATCCCAGTTATAAAGACGTCCTGTCCCAAAACACTTTATTCTGCAGGTTCCATGTAAGGGCTACTTACTGTTCCAGGAAGTCCCAGATATGCTGGAGCACCTCTGGGCTGAGGAATTCCCTGGGCTGCGAGCTCTGGGACATGGCTGATCGGTAGTAAGTCTCCTTCCAGGAGAAGTGGCTCGGAGTTTCTACAAACCTTAAAAAACAAAAGCAAAAAAAAAAAAAAAAAAAGAAAGAAAAGGAAAAAAAAGAAAAGAAAAACACACACAAAGATATGTTGAATGCATGAGCCCAGCTTGATGAAATCCCATAAATAGAAGCTATTGTGTGAAAAAGGAGACACACTAAATGCCTGGAGCATTCACAGCTGTACAACACACATTCCACACTGCTGCAGATGCTGTATTTAGATGGAGAAGAATTTGGCCACCCTTCTCCAGAAGTTAAATATCCCCCAGAGTTCATAGGGATGCTACATCATAAGAATCCCTGAGGAAAAAAAAAAAAAAGCCACTTTCCATTTTACCCACAAATAATCAGCTTTCCATATAAAGCAGGTAGGCCTTGCAGCAGGTGAGGCACCCAAATGGTGTGCAATTCCACTGTCCCTGGCTGGTTGCCTCTCTAGATTGCATGGCCTTGGACAATTTAGGTGACTTCTACACCTAACCACCGCAGCTGAGGTCTTGGACTAAAATAAGTATTTTTTAAAAAAATTTGAATAATAATAAAACCCCCCTTCTTTTTGCTTTATTTTCTATGCAAATAAGCAGATATAATCTGATGTGATGGAACTTATCTACTGCCTTCTCACCTCTAATAATTTCTGAGCCTGACCAGCTGATTGCTGCCAGAGCTGTTAATTACCTTAGCCATTTTTATCCCCTTAAGCTCCCACAAGCCTCACAGAAATAGGTGGGCCCAAGAGGAGCAGTGACAAAGCTGGAGCACTCATGCCTTCCACAGCTGCACATTCTCATCCCACTGGCCAATTTCTAAATTCAAACGCGGCAGCTTTTACACCCGTGTCAAAATACTCAGCGACTGCAGGGATGTAAAGAGGGCAGGAGGAATTTCTCGAGTATATTTGCTGTCGACAAAACACTCTCAGTTCAACCTAATTAAAGTAGGAAGCCAGTGACAACCTTTCCTGCTACCAGGACAGGGGCACTCAACTAAATTTTCATATAAAAGAGCTGTTCTGGCACAATGCAAGTGAACAGCTGTGCTCCCTGCCATGGGAATGGCTGTGGCAGGAGTCAGGGCTATAAATGGATTCCAAAGACAATCGGACTAAGGTTTGGTTTGACACATTTTGGTGCTGTTTAAAACAGTGGTCTAAACAAACTGCATGGAAGACCCTAATTTATTAAGCTGCCAAAATCAAGAAAGAGTGTTTCAGAGGGAGGATCACAGTACAGTTGATCTTTTCCTCTATGTTTTCCTGAAGCATCTGTTTCTGGCTGCTGTCAGAGGGGAATGTAGCACTCTTTAATGAATTTGCATGGCTTCTTACATTTTGAGGACGACTCTGGTCTACAAAAAGCTGATCTTTCCTCACCTCTGCTACCTACAGAATGGCATGCTCTTTGAAAGGAGCAGACAGTTTTCCTACACTGATGGAAATCAAAGCAGTTTCGGTCCCCATAGCCATAGCTAAGCATGCCTCAAGATAGGTGATGGTATCACTTCAGTTCCTCATCCTTTTTGTGATTAACAAAAAAATCCCAGCATCCTTTAAACATCCATGAAGAGCTAGAGACAAAAATAAAATTCAGAAGTGTCATAGCCAATAGCTCTGTCTCACAGATGTGAGCACATACCCACACTACTTGTGAATAAATAATCACAAATCCTCCCAGAACAGCAGTTATCCCACAAAATACCAGAAATTACTCCTTTCAAGATTTCAGTCTGGTAAGGCACTTTCAAGAGTGCCCTATTGAAACCCGGAAGAACAGATCTGGCCCAAAGTCTGCTATATAAGCTATGAATCAACACTACCACGGGCTTTTGAGAAGAGCAATGGGGAGTGCATGCTCCCCAGCCTGCTCTTCTGCTAAACCCACAGACCCCAGGCACCACTTGATACCCTGTACTCCATCCTGACCTCCGAGGAATGGGCAGGGAAACCCCAAAATTGATTCTCCAAAGTCACCAAAGTGCTTGCTTTTAACAATTCTTTATCACTCATCACAACTGCCTTTGACCTGAAAACTAAAACTCACTTTCTAGGAATTCATTGCCAAGGTAGAAACAACTGTCCACCCTAGCTCATTACTAAGTACACAGGCACCAACTTCACCAGAAAGAGTTATTACAAAATAGACCCTCCTCAGAGACCTTCTTTCCTTCATAAAGTCTCAGTGCAATGAGATTCCTGCATGCGACAACATGCCCCCAGCTATGGTTCACAGCTGCACAAGGTCCTAGGTCTCAAGAAGACAAAGCAACCCAGTTCAGCCCTGCCTGTTCTGGCCCTCGTGGGCCCATCCAGCAGCAAAGTTGCTTATCATAAACCTACCCCAGCCAAGCACTCTTCACAGCACCACCCACAGCCTGCAGCGCAGGAGAGGAAGGAGATATTAGCTGCACAGACTGATAAAGCCAGGTTTGTTATTCTATGCTTCTGAAGATAACAGAGCTTCTGGAGTCACACCAGTTTAGTACAGAGATGCACCAATTGTGTCCTTAACACAACTCCAAATTTCTCCAAAAAGAGAGTTTTGATCTGTGTCATCTTTATCCATGTACCCAGCAAAACTCCTGGTTTACTGTTTCTAAGAAAAGCGTTATCGGGTTTTACCCGATGGCCAAAACACCACGTTTCCTTATACCAAGCAAAGGAAGTTCCCCGGTTAATGCTTTCACAAAAGCGAAATTTGAGAGACTCCTTCAACACTTTTACTACCCGTACAGCTCTGTTTCCAATGGAGGCTGCAGGACTGGGTGGCCAGCCTTGGCCAGGCACCTGTGAGAAGGCAACAACATTACAGATCTACTGAGTGTTGCTCTTTAGTCAGTTTGGTGCATCCTGCTCTCAGGTGGGAAAGAGCTGTTAAGCTGCAAGCAAACCAGCTTCAGTTCAGCACAAAGCTTCACGCAAGCTAAATTATCTCATTCCCTGTGATCTTAATAAAATCTAAACTTAGTGCCATCATCCTTAACAAACAGCCTTCCACATAGAGGAGACGCCTCTGTCTACAAAACAGCAAACCTAAGTGCCCAAATTTGCATTTCCACAAGAAAATAACAGCTAAAGCTTAAGCAAGTTCTATGCATAAATTTCACTACTCTAGTTAATTGTCTTTTCCCCAATCAGCAAATGCTCTAACTTCAGTAAAATTATGTGCCTGAAGTTAATCACAAGATAGCAGGAGTTTGCACTGTTCAAATTCCTTCTACCAGCCACTTTTTTTTATTACAGACATTTAAAACCTATCCCTTTTACCCACAACCACTCATCCCAAAGTGCATCATCATAGGAGATAACACTAACGAACACCGACTGTTATACTGACCCACTGACTATGACAGCTCAAAGCATGGTAGTAATTCTCGTCTAGCTTGCCCTCTGCCTTAAGTCTGCAAGCTATACGCTTAATTCCCTCCATTAGCTACTGAAATATTTGGCAGGCAGCCTGCCTCAAGCATCAGAGAGCACTAACTGCACCAGGTTGGAACTACAGAGGGATTTACAGCCCCCATCACACTGCAAGCTAAATGGGACACTGCACCCAGAAGCTGCCTCCTTTAAAAACCACCAGGAGATTATTAATTAACAGAAATAGAAAATTAAATCTTCTCCAAGAAGCAGCACCTCACCAAAAGCGCAAAATTTCCTGGCACAGTGTTAGGACACTGCTCCTGTACCACTAAATCCCAGGACAGGTTTCAGCCAGCAATGCACTCCCACTGAGGTCTAGCTCAGCTCCATCCTATTTATTTTGCTGAAGTAAGAGCAGCTCAGGCTCCAGGTGAAAGCACTTGCCAGATTCACTCTCTGGGGTGAAGCCTTGTACACACTGATTGTGTTGCTGCCTCCTGATCATTTCCCCAGAAGAGCAGTGCTACAGCCCACCAGAGTGGAACTGTGTCCCAGCTGATTCTGTTTGCCATCACTCTGATCAGCAAGACCTCTGTAAAACAAGGTAATGAGAGCAACAGGTCCCTGTAGCTGTGCCCACACAGCACTCCATTTCAGAGTCTACCACAAGGCTCGAATGTTAAACTTCACCCAAAAAGCCCAAACCTCACCCCACCAAAAATCTACAACCAAACAAAAAAAACCCCTGGCAAGCACAGCATTTGCCTTTCACAGGCCTTAGCACATCTGCACTATTGCCTTTCTCTGGAGCCAAGGGTCTCAACACGGGTGGAAGTAAAGCCCTGACTGCTTGACCCAGCATGACATAAACTGGTAGCAAACCAAAGAGAAAACAAGACAGTTCTTCTCCAACTACCTCACTCTAAGTACATGCTTTCCACTCTTCTCCACACTTTCCCCCTTCCTACCTTCACACCAAAGACATTAAAGAAAAGCAACAAAACAAAAACCACCCAAACCACTTTCCACCCCAGAAAACAATGTCAGAAAATTATTAAACTCAACTATTGCAATGAGGCAATGCTTCTCACCCAGAAAGGCACCTTTCACTGCAAAGAGCCTTGCTTAGAAAGGGCTAAACTTAAAACACTAAGTCTGACTTACCCCTGGGGAAAAGACACGAGCTCCTGAGGAAAGAAAAACCTAGGTTTGATACAGAGCATGCACAGCCCCTCCTCTGTAAATTTAACCTTAAAGGCAGATGCCACCTGCTTGCTATTATATAAGGTCAGTTCTAATGCAGGGTGTAGCTTAAGCACCACTGTGGTGCGTGTATGAAAGAAGAAAGACTGTCACAACCAAGACATAGCATGGTTTTCTTTGTTTTTTCATCCAAAGTAGGCTTGGAGCTTCAATACTCTGAACTGCCCCTGAGTTAATAGTAGAGTTTATGGGGAAACCAGAAATGAATAAGGTATCTCAGTGAAGCTTCTGGGCTGGGTTTTAAGAGATCCAAGCACCTCCAGTTCTTGTTAGCTTCCCTCAGAATGTGGAGCTCTGGGGTGGGTTGTGTTTCTCCTGCACAGTGTGCAAACTCTTGGAAACTATCAGTGTGACTTACAGATGCCAGACTTCATGGCTTGATATTGGTGTAAAGCCACGGCGTAAAATCTTGTGAGAAGAAATCCTTCACAGCAGGGATGAGCAAAATGTTCTGGAACTTTTTTCTGCTCATTGCCAGAGTTCCAGAGTGTTGCTTTCTGCTTCTCCCCATCAAATGTCTATCAATCAGTGGCGTACAGTTTTCTGTCATTGGGTCTGTAGTCCTCAATCAGTAGACAAGCAGATGGGGACAGAAAAGTCTTTCTATGTAAGATACAGATTTTGCTGTTTTTTCACAAGATATATTCCTCTGAAGGATCTGCTAGCAGAGTACTTAGGAAACCTTGATGCGAAGAGAATAACATCTACTCTTACGAAGAAAGCACTTCCACATTATACAAATGAACCCAAAGAATAATTAATAATGTCTCAATAATGATATCTAATATGGCTTATTTTATTCATAGCTCTCAAAGTGCTCTACAAAGGAAGACAGTGTAATTACTCCCATTTTACCTGTGGGAAAGCTAAGGCACCAGGAGGTCATAGGATTACTCATCTTTACTCAGCAAGCCAGTTGCGCAGCCAGAAATACAGCCTTGGTCACCTGAGTCCCAGTCTGGTGCTGCTCAGAAAGGAACTAGTGATTTTGTGTGTCTAGATAAGAGAAATTCAAAAGGGCCTGAATTTCTTCAGGTAGTGTATGCACTGCACTTCCCAGTGGAAGAAACCCCCAAACCTCATTTATCTTCAGGCACCAAAATGCTGATGCCCAGGAACGCAAATCACAGCTGCAGAAATGCTGTGACCAGCTTTAAGCCACACTCAGAGCTCAGGATGGAAGTAGAATTCAAACCCGGATGCCGAGACTAAAGCCTAACCTTTCTTCCTGAATGCTCACAGAAGTTAACCACTTCACAGCACTTAATTCACACATAAATTAATACATTAGCCCTCAGCCCTCACGGGGTGTAGGCCGGATAGGGAACAAAGTCACAGAGCAGAGAAGTCAGCAGCCTCAGCTCCAGTTCCAGCCATCCCAATCCACATGCTGGTCCCTGCCTTCTCTGGTTACACCTTGAAGGGCATCAAAAGCAACAGTAAACAAAGCACTGAAAGTTCACGAGCATTACGATCAATTGCCTGAGTCTTGGTGTTAGTTGTATTTTTAGGTCTTGAGTGCGGAGGGGGTTCCTTTTCGGATGGAACAGCTAAAACTCGAGGAACTTGGCAGCCCTCGTCCTGCTGGAATTCCCCCCGCTCTGCATTTTAACACTGCAGTGGTTTGTAGACGTCCCTCCCTAATGAAGCTCACAGCTGTGCAAGAGGTGGAGGAAGCAGGGTCTGGCAGCACGGGACAAACGTGGCCCTGGCAGGCAGTGTCAGCTGGAATTCCCCGAAACCTGGAGCACGCTTGTCCCCCTCGGCTGCATCAGCGGCCCTGGAAGCACCTGTCAGAGACCTCTGGTAATCAAACTGGTTCATTGCTGTAAACAGGGGGGGGCAAAATGGAAGCCCATGGATATTCAGGCAGGCTCTCAGCCCCTTCAAGGAGGAGATTGCTGTGGAACTTCAGGGATCTGTCTTGCACCTCTATGTACGCTTCTTTCTGCGTTTCCTTCGGCAACAAGCAGCCCCCATTCCCAGCACGAACTGCACCATACCACGTGTTCTGTCATTTTTTTCTCTGCCTCATGCCATATTGCAAGGTCCTGGCTCGTGATAGCCCAAAAGAGACTGACTCCCATTCTGGCAGAGGCAGGCTCTGCTGAACTGGACTCACAAGTATTTATTTTCCTTTAGATTTCCAGCCCAGCTTTCAGATTTCGCTTTTTAAAATCTAGACTTCCATCAACTTCTTTCAATCCTGCAGATTTGCCTTCCATATAACATTGGTCCTACACGTTAGTCCCATAAAATATCTCCAGAAGAAGAGTGATGGGTGCATGGATTTGGAAGGGCTAACGTAAGGGATAACAAGCACCAACACACAGGATTTTTATGAGACAGAATACAGCTTTCACCCGTGGTTCAAATGTCCATTCTTTTTTCCCTAATCCTGCATATTTCAGGTGTTTCTCAGATCTGATCTGCAATCTCACTGAAAAACACCTGGACAACAGGATGGTTTATGGGGAGGGGCAGCTGAGAGAAAAGTGGTCCAGTGGCACAGAGACACGCATTAGAAAACAAAAGAAGCCAAATGCCTGAATGGCGAACCCCAATCTCAGAAGTAACCACCAACCAAGGAGATACAGGGAACACAAGAAGGAGCTAGGAGTGACAGTGGTGAAGGGCTCTGTGACACTGCCAGCGTCCTACAGCATCCACTGTGGACAACCTAGGGAGGACTGTTAGCTTCTTCCTATTCTCTAAGCAAATGACACTTGTATTGTGCACACCCTGTTTCAACTGTGTGAAATATATTTAGAGGAATTAAAGCAATTCTGTCTCAGAGAAATGTTGATTGCAAGCCTTATAAAAACTCTGTGTTCTGCTAGATTCTACCGTAACAGTGCATGCTGACCTCCCTGTGATTTAAATTTCTGTTTTGGAAGTGTACATATGTGAGCAGAATGGAAAGGAGTAAGAAGGGATGGCTCGGCTTTCTGTTTGCTCGTTACTCGAGCCTTCAGCGCATGGGCAAGACTGACCTATATCAAAGAAAGTGAAACTGGCTGCACAGAATGTTCCTCCTAATTCATTCTGCTGAAAAACACATTGGGGATTTTTCTCCCTTCATCATCTTCTTTCAGTTAGAGTCATCTTGAGTAAGACTATGCTCGCAATGGATACAACAGTTTCAGCTTTGCGGTGGCCCCTCAAAGCACGTTATATCACCAGAGCCCTGGGCCCCACGCCAGGGCCCCGCTCCAGCGCTGGCAGCAGAGCTGCTTTGGGAGAAAAAGGCTCCCTCTGCATTCCCAGTGCTACTGTGCCAAGGGGTTCCCAGCTTGGCCACTGCATGGCCTGCTCCCTGCAAACCACTGGGAACCACTTCTGGAAGCAGAATGGGTTCAGAACGCTATCAGCGCTGCAGCCTGGGAACCCACCGTACCTCCTATCTACATCTCATCACATCTGCTATCTACATGTCATCATTATCAGCCCTGACAACGGTCACCAATTCTGCATTCTTTGTCCTCAGGGCTTCAGGCAGCTGACCACTCCACCAGCACTAGGAGCACTGTCCTCTAACTGTTGGAGCAATGTTACCCAATTTTTTTTTTTCCCTCTAAAGATTCCTTCAGCATCTTGTGAACTTTCTCAGACCTCTCTTATCTCCCACTCAACCTTGGACACCCCCTACTCCACCCTCCCCTTCTCACCCATCCTTGGAAACTACCTCCTCACCCAGCCGTGGACATCCCCTCCCCTTCTTTTCAGCCCTGACACCCACTCCCTTTCTCAGCAGGGTCCCAGACTGATGGAGCTCTGGCCAAGGTGAAAACACTGCCACAACAGTTTCTCCACCTGCCCACTGCAAGAAGAGCTTTCTAGTCTGGGGTACAGAGCCCTCATAATCTCCAGAAGTCCACCCAGGAACCTGAGAAACCTGTGTTGGGAAGCCCAGAGTCAGAGCGTGAGCCCAGAGCTCAGGACACCCAGGTCAGCCCCTGGCCCCTGGGTGACCTGTTCATCTTTGCCCTTCCATTCCTGAGGTATAGCAGTGCCACCAACTTTGTTAAGCACATAGAGACCTGTTGACCATCAGTATATCTCCAGGGAAACATGGTCCTGAGACTTTCCAAATTTAAATTATGAAAAAAGAATTAAATCTCCAGCCATTTTTAAAAAGCATTAAAACCAAAACCAATTAAAAACCAGCTGCAATTATACTATTAACTCACTTGTCCAGTCAATCCCTTCCCCAAACCTATTTGCAGTGATGGTTAAAAGCAGTGCCTATATGGAGAGGGAGGAGTCAGAGCTGCTGGGCAGAGGTGAGAGCTTTTACTGCAGTGAGTGTGAAAGTCTTCTCAAGAGCAACACGAGTGGAAAATCCAGGACCAGCCCTCAAAATTCTGAGGTATTTTTAAGCCAAGTCCAAAAATAAGTATTGTAAGATAAACTTTACAGGCAAACTCTTCAGAAGCCACAAAACATTTACAAGTACATTAAAAAAAAAAATCCATTTAGTCTAAGTAATAGACAGCATTTGATCAGTTTTAGATACCCAGCTGAGAACCTGCTTTTGGGTCTACCTTTCGAAGTTTACATGAGCCTTTTTGCAGCCAGCCAGCCAGCCAGCTCTGACAGATTTACAGCAGGACAAACGGAGTGATGTCTCCTCCTCCCCTCGGTGCCAAGCACAGATCTCTGCAGAGAGGTCTCCTGCGGAGAGGTGCTGCCTCCAGCCCTGTTGCCAAATCCCAACCTCTGCTGCTCAGCTGCAGCTACAGTGAAAGACAGCAGGGACCATCTTTTGTGCCTCCGGGGAGATGCCTAACCCAACATCACCCTGTGACCCACTCATCCACCATCAGTAATGGTTTGCAGCAGGTGCCCGGGGGCACGTCCACGAGCTGCTGGGGAAGAAGGAGACTCAGATCTCTGCTGTTGCGGTCTGCTGCACAGTGTGGAGAGACCCCTCATCTTTTCTAGAGGAGAAGAAGGGAAAAGGCAGGTGTTAAATGCCCAAAGTAGCATAAAACAGCTAACTACGCCCTTTCCAGTTATCCAGATATCTGCAGCATGGTGGAATATTAAAAGAAAACAAAGTAACTGCCCCAGAAATGAAAGCGGGTGAGGTAATTCTCCAGAGATGACAGTCATGGCAAAATACAGTTATTATAGGCCTTCATCACTAGTGTTCTGTAGTGATTTTAGGTACGTAATAGGAAAAATTGAAAAGTTCTGAAGAAGCAATAGCCAGAAATCTGACCTTCCTGAGGCTGGCTGAATTATTCCTCCTTTTGGGCTTTGCTTATCACTATTTTTCCTGTGGGCACAGAACTCATCCCAAGTAGCTGGCTTTCAGTATTTCCCACAGGAAATGGGGCTCTTCTAACTATTGTCTGCTGACATTTTGCAGTGTTGAGTACAACCAGCATCTCTCAAGTTTCATTAGTCTACCTCCTTCACAGCAATATAAAGACCACAACACAGAATGAGAAATTGCTTTATTTATTACAGATGGTAAAATAATTCAGCCAAGCGCATCAGAGCTTCAGAAAGGCAGTCAGGGTGTCAGGAACTGGCTCCTATTAGGTACTGCAAGGCTCTGAAAGAGGGCAGAACTGGGCGGGGGGGGAACCCCAAACAAACAACAATCCTAACAGAAAAGTTCCGCTTGCAGCCAGGGTATAGCAGCAAGGAAAGACCTCAGCTACATCCACACTGCTGGTCTGGCCTGGATTCAGCATCTGGTTTGTGTATTACCACTTATGTACTTGCAAGCTTGTTTTTCAGACTTGGCCCAGACCTGAGCTCTGGGCTGTCTGGAGAGGAAATGACTGTGAGCACTGTTGAGCCCAAACCTCTCATTTTATATAGTGCGGACAAGTTAGGCATGGTCTAGGCTGAGCTTCCTGTGGTCCAGTCCACCACCAAATGTCCTGAGCTCATCTCAAGTACCCTGTGCCATGCAAGCAAGTAAGTGCTAGCCGCAGGCAGCACATTGCCAAGCAAGTGTGACAGAATCCCCCAGATCAAGGGTTTGCCATGAGTGCAACTGGTCCCCCAAGCCAGGGACACACACTGTCCTGAGTAGCTGCCAGGGAGATCTCTTTGTGTTCCTGACTGCCTTGCTTGTTAACACAATAAAAATGAGATTCTGTGGTGCGCAGAGCAACTGTTACAGTCTAGGAAGCAAAGCCAGAGCAGTAGTCCTCCAAAAGAGTAGCAGGGCTAAGCCAGAAAAATACCCCACGCATTAGTTTATACCTCTTTTAAAGACACAATCAGAACCCAAGAACTTCTCATATGCAATGCTCATGCCTGAAGAGATGAAATCAGGCTGAGTGCTTCTCCCAGGGAGTGCAGGAATGAAGCATCATCTGAGGAACTCTCACACTGCTGATATCCATGCTCCAGACCACAGTATACAGATAGCACCCAGCTGAGCAGACAACCGGTCATTTCAAGTACAGTATCCTCTATTTAGTGGCAGATACACGTAGAAGTATAGTGTAAGTGAATTGATGGAGTGATTCTACTACTAGATATGGTGCATTTACATGGAATCCTTCCAAGACAGCTCCACAGAAGCTGTGAACACTCGGTGCAGCACACAGGCACTCCTGACCATGAGATGCGCGTGCCTCCTTCAGCTTGCTGCTGCGAGGCTTAGTGAAGCAAGAGGAGACTCTTGCAGCATGTGGTCGTGGACTTTGGAAACCCAGGTAAAGCCAGCTCAAATCTCCAGGTGTCTGACTGCCCTCCATGTCCCTGGGATGAAGATGTGGGCTGTAGATTTGTGGGTCAGGGCCGAGGTGCTCAGGGGGCTGTGATCTCAGATCTGGACTTGGCAATGGGCTAAACTGAGCACCTGTCCTCACACTCCTGCACCAAACACTGTTTCTGGGATGGTTCCAGCTAACAGGAGAGGGTAAGGATCTTCTGCCTCCCTTCACCCTGATAAGCAAGTTTTAACCCTCTCCAAAACTTTCCTGAGCGCTGACACCTTCCAAAAGCCCCCAGAGAAAAATGAAATGCCAGATTCAGCTCCCTCTACCCTATGCTGTAACTGCTTCCACTGAACTGAGTATACTTTTCTGGACCAAACCAACAGGAATACGCAGGCTCTGTGGCAGGGCACACCACAGGGGCTTTTCTGGCTGTGCTTGCAGCCCCAATTGATCGTGCTGGGGCTGCAGCCCTGCAACGTGCTCTGAGCTCTGTTTCAAGACTGGCACAGGCTTCCTGCAAGCAGCCTTTTCCCTGCTTGCACCATATCACCGTTGGTAGCATTGAAGGCATGTTCTCCACGACACCGACACACTCTGCCAAGAACAGAGTTTCTTTTAAATTTGCTGGGATTTGGGCCTTTTTGATGGGTGAAGGAATCGGATCCGCTCTCTGCCAGGATCTTCCCAGCAGCTCGTTGGGTTTGTTTGCCCAAGCCCTTGGGGTGCTGCGGCTACAACCCTGGGGAAGGCGCTGGGCACCCCTGTGCACTGAGCAGCACGAGCTGAGTTGCTGCGGTCGCAGTTCATGCAGGACAGGCATTCCCCAAATCTGGCCACTGTAAGGAGATGGCAGGGAGAGACTGGGGAGGGGACATCCCAGACAGGTCTACAACATGGCCCCCCACCACATGGAAGCAAAGCAAGAGAAATCGTGCATCATACATGACAGGGCATTTAATCACATAAATATTAAGAGAGGAGAAGTACAGCTTCCTCAGAAAGACAACATGAAATACGCTATTATTTTTTAGGACAGGAAGGTCTCAGACTGCCTACTGCAAAATACTCATGACATTTTGAGTTGAGCCAGGTAAGACTCTTGGCTCGCTTAAGGCACCGACTCTTACGAAAGCTGCTTCAGTCTTTAGTTACACAAATACTTTTCTCTATGAACTGCTCAAGGAACTTAAAGTCCCTCTCTCAAACTCTCTCTCGAAGGTTGAATTTTACAAAAATACAAAATAAATCATCATGATAATACAGAAAGTCCCCAGAACTCTTCAGAAGCAGGAAACTGTAAACAGCAACATCCTGTGTTTCAGTAAATAATTAAAATGCAAAACAGAAACACCAGCAAAGCAGATGTTAGGTGCAGATTCCTGTAATACAAATTTGGTTGAAGCTGTCACTTGTTCCCCTCACAGCTAACCTGCTAAATCTGATATGTTTTGGATGATAAGCAATAACTTCCATTCCCCACCCCTGCCACCAGTGATGCTCCTATGGGAAAAAGAAGTCTTCTGCTAAATATCGTGCTGGCTGCATTTTTCAGAGTGCAATCCTGTGGCAGCACAGCTTTTGGTAAGTCCAAGAGCAGAGAATCCTTCACTCAAAAATAAGAGCACTTGCAAAAACCTTTCTCTGTGTCACAAAATAGCTGCGAGATAGGGCAGATGAAGTACAAAGAATTAAGAGCAGACTATAGAGCTGGAAGACAGGAACAAGTGAACTGTTGGTCAGAAACACTGCTGGTGTGTAAGAGAATGCCACCTGGAGCGCTCAGAAGGTCTTAAATATTCTTGATGCAAAGAAATTACAGGGTTATCTCCCTATAATTTTATCAATATATTGCCATACCTAATGTGATTTATAATTTTTTGCATGTGATTATCTTAAAGCAGTAGCTCCTGGAGTGCTATCAATACACCAGAGCCTCCCATTCCATCAAAACCAGGAATTATGTTTCCAGCCTGTATATTTGAAGAGCAAAATTCACAAATATGAACAACCAAACTTGGAAGAAAGTGTAAAGGAATTTTGTTGTTTAACATGAAGATTTTTAATCCTTAATATTTGACCACCTAATGCCCACCTTCACTCTCAGAGCCAGCTGAACTACGATTTAACAGCCACTTCAAAGACCCCATTGACAGTAAGCACAGCAATCCCACCATTTTGCCCCACTGGCTCTGAGTTGAGAGGCAGACGCTGCTGGCAATACACAGCTGCACAGCTGCTGCTTGCAGCGTCTGGCTCACCACCACACTGCAAGCTTCTTTCCGTGCATTTTTTCAGTGTGCCTTGGCTTAGGTACATATCAACACTACTAAACTAGACAGGCATTGAACCTCCCAAGGTAAGGTTTTGTAAGCAGACTTATTTTTATATTGCAAAGAGCCTACTTAACCCCCGATCACTTGCTGCAGGGTTTCCCCCTTCTCACACTTGGAGGTGACTGTTCTCTTTATAGCTCCATGCACCAGCCGAATTCCCCTTGCTTATGTGCATCAGCATTTATCACATCAGGCCACCTGTGCCACTCAAACACCTGACTGGAGATGACTGAGCAGCAAAATCCCATGGGGAGATGGTCTGCTACACAGTAGTAATTGATTACAAACAGGCATCAAAAACTCCCAAGATAAGCCCTAGGAACTGATACAGACATTTTCACAAAGCTACTAAGCACGTGGAAGGATATTATCTCTCTATTATCAGCAGATCTAGTCAAACAGACCTCAGAAACCCACTACAGCAAAACATTATTCTTCTAATTATTTCGATTTTTATTATGAGCTACTAAATTTTAAATTAAACAGAAGTCAAAATTTGTGTGGCAGTGTAACCAGTGGCACCTACCACAAAGCCCACATTCCCATAAAGGTTTTCACAGAAGTGTGAAACTAGCTTAAAGCCAGGCATCAAATTAAAAGCCAAGTTGCCTTGATTTCTTCCTCATCCAAGACCCTCCTTCCTCTCCCACAACTTGTGGCACCTATGGACATTTTTTTATAAGGATTCAATGCTCCTTTGGACACTTACTGCACTTCAGAGGGTTTTATTTTTCCCAAAATCAAAGCTGAGCCCTTTTGCTCTGGATCAGGCCAGAAAAACTTGTGTTTATTGAGAGAAGCCATTGCAAGTCAGCTTGTAGCAGAAGGTTCCACGCAAATCAGCAGGGTATTATAACTTTTAACATGTACCATAAACACCCTAAACATCTCTGAACAGATGAGCTATTGAGAGAACTTGTTTCATTAATTTCTTCAGTGTTTTTGGAAGTTGAGTGGAATCCTATGAATTAGGTATTCTCCCCTCATGGTAGAAAGGCCCACATGAAAGATGTCACGTATTCTCCTTACAGTCCTTTGAAATCTGGAAAAAACCAGAAAGCTGCCAATGTGGTTCCACTTTAATCCTTTAAGAAGCACTGAAAGGACCTCCAAGCAGACAAATGTTTTGTTAGAACACTCTTGAGGAGCCCATAATTTTTGAAGAGGAAAAAAGAAAAGTACTGTCTTTGGCAATGACTGTGAAGGGGTTGTGACATCCCCCGAACAATGATGTCTCTCTGGCATAGAGCAAAGAGGTCCAGTGGGGACAAAATGGAGGAGGGCAGCAGGGATGAGCAGACTGCTGTGGCTCCACCAGGAAGCAAGAACTGAAGTAGGTTTAACATGCCGCTCTTGAGCGGTGTTTTGCAAAGACCCTGTCTTCTAATCCCATCTTCTGATGAGACTGCAGTATAAGAACAGGAGAGCGGCTTAAGAACAGACCTCAAAGGCAAGATAAACACCCTTGCGCATTCACGGCCAGCAGCACACGTCCTTAGTCAGGTGCCGGGGGCAGCTGAGAGGGCCCATGCTGGCAGTGTGTCATCCCTGCAGAGCTGCTCTGCAAAGCCCTCCTGCCCACGAGCCCACCCTGCCATCGCTATGTCTTGGCACACTGCATGCTGTCCCCTTGCAGGCATCTGGTTCCGGCTGGGGACCCTCCTTCATGGCATTTCTACCAGGGGTGACAGCACAGCCGTGAAGGTGATCACCACCTCACAGGAGGCCAATAAAAAAAAGCACCTTGCAGGCTCCCCTCCAACTTTCCTTCCTGTGTGGAGCCAATTCTGCTCCTCCAGAAGTCACCGGCTGCTCCGAGTACGCCACAAGCTGCTCAGAACAATTTCTGTCCCCTCTCTGAGTCTTTGGAAAGTACCTGCTGTATCACTGGCTGTTTCTGCAAATAGATCTATACCAAGTCACGTGGCTTTCCTTACTTGGCTTCAGGTCTTTCTGCCCACACAGCAAATTTGGACTCCCATCTCGAAGGTGAAGGCAGATGAGATTCGTCCACCCTGTCATAGCAGGAGTTCAGTTATTCTTCAGCAAAGCATAGTGCAAGGAAAGAGAAAAAGCCTGAAGTTGCCCTAACGCAAGGATTCTGCAGAGCCTACATGTGGGATGAAACACTCCTGCAACACATTACCCTATGATGGCTTAAGCAAAGCTCTGTCACAGCGTCACCCAGCTAATACCCAAGTGAAAGGAGAGCTGCTTACATCAGCATGGATTCACGACCATGAAGGGGCACAGCACGCTGCTGCCTGCGATTAGAATGAGTAGCCAGCACGTTTTGCCTGATGTGCTTCCTCCCAACCCAAAGGGAGGAAATACGTTGTTTCACTACTGCCTATTAGTAATGATGAGCACTGAGTACAGTGAGTTTTTCACCTTTGTGCTGCATTGCAAGCATTAACACTGGTGAGATTCCTGTCTGATAATTGCAGTCCATTGACCAGCCCTGTTTGATATGTATGGGAACCAATGAAGAAAGGTGAAATGACACGTGCAGTGATCCCAGTGAAAGATCCCTTTGAACCCAGGAGCTCTGGCTGGCTGGAACCAGACCTGCTCACCAGAATCTATTCAGATTCAGCACCCAATAGATGATGCCTGCCATGGCCCATGCCCTCCCCTCTCTTCCACGTCTCAACTCATTTCTGACAGCTTCCCTCTTCTAAAAACAGATTTTTTTTTTCTACATAGTTGTTTGGAGGTTTTTGATGGATTTCTTTTTTTTTTTGCAACCCCCCTAAAAACCAGGGCCTTGTCTGAGAAACCAGGTTTCCAGCACTGATGCTGCAAAGACCAGAGGATTTCAGGGCTGTTCCTCGAGTCTGTTATTAGTGAGATTTGGGAGGCTGGGCCGCATCACCTCGTGCTGAGAATACAAAGCCAGAAATGAAAGAGGAAAGAGCAGCTTGTATGAGAGGCCTTTGATTCAAAAGGGAGAAGTGAGCCACAGTGAACGCCTTCAACACATCAGCAATGTGAAATCCTGAGGCCATCAATTAGCCTGGAGAGAGGGGCGAGCAGAGCCAGCAGGACCGTAGTCCGGAGCACCAGCAGGTGCATTCCCAACAGCCCCAAAAGAAGAGAACTCCTGGGTAAAACACAGCCTAATGACCATTATTTCCAAGAACACAAGTAACTTATCTGTAAACATCACTCCCCCAACCAGGCATTAGCTGGGAAAAAAGTGTCTTTAGAGAGAGAGACTAATTACATAGCTCTCAACAGCTGGACTTTGATCATAATTACAGTGCCTTCTTAGTCTTACGTTAGTGGCTTTCAACTGCAGCTAGGTGGGCACTTCTTGGAAGGTGGAAGCCCCGCCTGTTTCAGATAGTTAGCTCATTTTATGACTCAGAACTAGCCTGGGTTTTCTGTAGCACAGGAAGGGCTCTCACGGTACCATCCACACAAGTAATTCATGAGGGTCAGTGACTTGGCACTTCAATGTAGGTCCTTCTTACAGCTGCACCTTCCCAGGCCCAGGAGGCAGAGAGCACTGAAGCCTGCTTTATCACCGATTTCAAGCACTTCATGCAAACCCCTTTATAAGGGAACCAAAAGAAGAAAACCTTTGAGTTTTTTGCTCAACTCTATTACTGCTGAACTTCATGGCAGGGGGGTTAGAACCAGATGAACTTTAAGGTCCCTTCCAACCCTTACCATTCTATGATTCTATGATTCTATGATTCAGCATCTTTTAGCTCTTTCTGTTTAAGCAGAAGAAATATGAGCACACTCAGAATATATTTCCAACCTCTGTTCAGATATTCCCAGGCTACTGTCGCATCCCTCACCTCTGCACAGGGATGTGTGTCCCGTCTGTGCCCGGTGCCCCTCTGCCCCTCGCTCAGCTGGGCTGCGGCTCCAGCACCCAACACCAGTGACCACAGCAGCAGGTGGGGTTGTGAAGGAGGCGGCTGCTGTCCTGTGCCCCAGCCCCATTGTCTGTCCTTTTGCGCAATGCATGGGGTGCTTTGCTTTGATACCCACATTTACAATGAGATAAATAGCCTAAACGAGAGAGCTGGGCTGTTGAGACAGAGGCTGGAGTAGCCTAAACACACAGCACTGGGAATCTGGGCACCCAGCTGTTTTTCCTCATCTGTGGCACTGAAATACTGTGTTGTTTGGATGTACCACTGCAGCAGCACATGGTTTCACTGCTGTGAAGTGACAGGCAGTAAGTATACAAGCATTATGATGGCACATTAGTTAATGCTCCTAAGCGTGATCTGTGTTTACCTCTTGTTAGAGGAAACATTTTAGCTGGCTCCCACGCTGTCTGCCTGCCGAACACCTCGTAAGTGAAGAGATTAATAGATGAAGCAGCAGTAGAGGGTAAATCTAAGCCACAAACCTTAGATCTAACTGGGATTTATAATGGCTTCCCCCTCCAACTCTGACCTACAGGGAAATCTGTGTGACTCACGCTCCCCTCACCCGTTTTAACAGGGTTTCCAACAGTTTTTAGTATCGTTATTTTGCCAGCATGCCTCAGCTCAACGTTATCTCTTTGCTGTTTAGATTATTACTAGATGTAATTTTAAAGTTGCAAAGAAGCACACTGGTATTGGCTAAATAAAGCACTTTGACCACATCAAAGCAAAAGTGTTTCAAAGTGTGTAAAATATATACAATTATGAAACTATTCAATTTTATTAAATCAGTCAGATGAATATCACCCAGCACACCATGAAAATCCAACCCAGTGGAGCTTAAAGCTGAAGACCATCTACGTCTTCAGACTGAGAAAGGTATCTCTGGGACCAGCTTTCAGCTGATTTTGACCTGTGGCAGAGCACAACCACTAACTGGACAGATGCCACTCTCGGCTCACGTAAACAGACATGCAGAACAGCTGAGACGTGCTGTTACTCTAAGCTACATCTCGACTGGGTTTTATGGCTGAGAGGTGTCACAAACTCTATCTGTCCCAAGCTGTCCTGAGGCTTCCCACACCGCAATAGTCACTTAAAAACTCTTCACGCTGCACAGGCATGCAGCGAGGAGCAGCATTTCTAGTGAAAGGCCTGACTGGCTGGAGGATGCAGATTTGAAGAGGAGAAAGGCCCATTTAAAAAGTTTTACAGAATACAGCCAAAGGAAAGTTTTTTTTGTTTAATTCCTACTCCAGTTGGGTTTTTTTGCCTGAGCCACAGCACCAATTTTATGAACCTGTTCTTTGACATGGAATGTGATGCGACTGGCAGGAGTTTACAGGGACAGAACACTTCTCAGTGCATCTTTGGACTTTCCAAATTTTTTTTTTTTTTAATTTTCTGTTTGGAAATTTGCCTGGCTGTGGCTTCCAGCCACTGAAACTTATTCATCTCCTAAAGACCCCACTGTTGTCAGCCTGAATCCACCTTCCCGAGTGGGCACTGCTCTCATATCGCTCTTCTCCAGGACGCAGGTACATCCCCGCTGGGGTCAGCGAGGCTGGGTGGGTTTGCGGGAGATCAGAGCGTGGCTGCATGTGCCCGGCCAGCCCTGCTGCTCGCGTTGTGGAAGGTCTCGCCGGGGAAACCAATACCCCCAGCTTCGTTCCACATTCCTCTGCCACGGCAGTGCGGCCAAGGCCCGTGCGCTATTTCCCAGCTCCCCTCCTCTCCTTCCCCTCCGCTGGCCCCAAACGCAGTCCCTCCTCGCTGCCAGGTCTCCACACTCCTCCTCCCCAGGACCTGCACACAGCAGTGGCACTGAGCACCCAGCCCAGTGCATTGAGGGGGGAAAGGACACCCCATAATGCTGCAACAAATCATAATGGTGGGGAAAAAGACCCAAGAGAGCACACAGCTGCCTGCAATGCTGTGGAGTGGGCGACAATGGCCAAGCCCTTTCCTCAGCAGACAGCTACGCAACGCAAGCTGCCTTCCCCAGCACCCTGCAGAGGATACAGAGTTAATATTTAACCCTTCTGGGGAATCAAATGCCTTGGTGAGACACCAGCCAGGGCTTTTTCAAAACGCATCCAGAAAACAGCCTTAAAGTAGTGCGACAAGTGACTGTGCTCAGAGGATTTCACCTTTCCGAAGTTTACGACTGGAAAAATACCATCTACATGTCATTTACATGCTTAAATATAGTATCTTCTATTGGGAGAAACAAACAAACTGACAATGTGATACTGTGATACCTCGTGCGCACATGGTCTTTTATCTGCTGGAAAGTTATAAAACTCAACATAACAACAAAGCTAAAAGAAGAGTGGCTGTTAGGCTCTCAGGTTGGCTGTTAGACAGAATGAAAAAATACTCTCGGAAAAGTGCTTTCTCTTAGAGGGCAGTTTTTTCTTCTCTGAATCCTTCAAATTATTTATTTATTCTTTAAATTCCAAAATGTCAGAGCCAAATAGTTAAGCTCATATTCTTTCCAGGAGTTTTTTTTCATTTAAAGGAACAAATAAACACACTACAGAAAGCTAAAGTAATTCCTGCACTACCCAAAGCACAGAGTAAACTTCTGCTCCAAACACAGGGAAAAGATACTATCAGCTTTCATGTTCTTTATCATGTATTTTTTCCTCTAATGTCAAAGAGGAAAAGGGATATACCGTAAACGGTTGCCTATAATTAAACTGTAACCTGTTAGAAAGCCAAAAATAATAATAAGCTCCACTGAGCATGAAGAGAGCGGCACATTTTTTCCGTGTGCAGCCCAGCTGCCACCGGACGATAGCAGAAAAGTTAACAACTACACAAGACACTCAGATCAAACCTGCGATAGAAGAGAGTTACGTCACGCTCAGAGACTCACCGCTGGATGCAGGGCTCAGGGTAGTACTGCAAGGTGGTGAAAGGTGCCGGTTCAAAATTCATTTCCTTCAAGCCCCTCTTTGGGTACAAACCAAAATAAAATAAATAAATAGATATAAAGCCAGCAGGCTAAAAGCAATAAGGTCAAGTGGTACACGAGGTACAACTTTAGGGATTTATTTTACACTTGCGAATGGGTGGGATCTCCCAGGGGCTTGGCCAATGGGATTCATCAAGTGACCTGAGCATCACCACCAGTCCCTCCTCGCCAGCTGGGTATCTTCTGCATGGATATTTTCCCCTCCTCTCAACATCCTTAATAAACTTCGGTGTAGGTCGGCCACACTTGTTGTTGGGAGCTCATCTGGGGCATCTCTGAACTTCTGATCTCACCAGTCATTGGTTGCCTTGCTGCCTGACTTCACAGTTTAATTTTGGCAGCTCTTGCGATTTTGCAGACTGCTGTGGCCGTTGGTCATCTTCGTCTCCAGATGGCCGGAGTTTCCTCTGCTGGGTGCAGTGCCCGTGCTGAATTTCATCATACTTTAAAAGCTTTCCTTGTCAACTCTGTGGCTAATACCTGCATAATGTTGCCTGGGGAAATTTTCAGTCTCTCTCACACCACAGTTCAAACAGTCTGTTGTGGTCACAGTTTCAAAAGCTGAATGACAAAATATAGGGAAATTCCTCAATTAAAATTAACTCTGAACTTTTACTCCTCTGCCTCCCCTTCCTGCCCTCCCCCCAAGAAAAATATCATAAGTAATTGTTAACATTTCCCTCTATATCTCTTGATCTTTATTCAAAAAGAATTGAGGTGATATAGAAATCTTTCATTTTTTTAGTGTTCTGTAATAATATATACATTTTCCACATGAAAACCAGTAACAGTTTCAAATAACTTGAGGAGGACAGAAGAATAAGAAAAAAAAGAAAATA
>Ga0181612_129264_pt1 | contig 33100 bp, 28 predicted proteins | sample HoacroProtozoa21_FD_119630 | JGI IMG/M metagenome (GOLD analysis project Ga0181612, IMG submission 119630) | Hoatzin crop microbial communities from Cojedes, Venezuel. Combined Assembly of Gp0051906, Gp0051904, Gp0051908 | reverse complement strand
GGGATGGAACTGGATGATCTTTAAGGACCCTTCCAAACCAAACCAGTCTATGATTCTATGAAGGGGGTGATTGGGCTTGAGGTTCAGAAATCTTAAGGAACTGCATATTTTAAAAACTTTTCTGCATTGGCACTGCTAGCCTCATTGTTCATAATCTGCTCCCCAGACCCCAGCCATAGCAACAACAAAAATTTTCTGTACTTTCCATCAACACTGTCCATTCTGATCCAGTTATTGGCTTGCTGTCCCTTTACAGAGTTGTTTCTCAAACTGACGAGGGAGTGTTGGTTGCAAATCCTGTCGTGACAGATGTGTTTTTTCTTACTAATCACAAGCGGAAAGGATCCCAGTTTTGCATCTTGCCTGAAAGCAAAGGGACCTTGGATAACAAAGGGAAGATGCATCCTGCTTTTGTTAGTTTTTCTGAAGTGTGGAAGAAGCCTTACAAAAATCAGGGAGAGTGGAGCAGTGGTTCTGGGGAAAATGTTACATTTCTTATTCTGATAGAACTCCCATTTATTTGTTTATGAGCATGTTGAGAATACTGAAGTTTGGGCAGATGCCATTTGAGGCATGTATTCTTTCCACCCAATCTGAATTATGAGAAAACAGTATTTTCTATGGTTGTTTTTGGTTTTAGACCGCTTATCTATATTGATGCACTTAAACTACTCACATCAGCAGGCTTGAAGGGAAGAGCGCTGCTCAGTTACCAATCGCGTATCTCCAGTTAAAGGTATATTCAGCTCACCCTAATTTGTTAAATTTAATGTTTGCAGGTGTTGATGATTATACCCATTCTTTTAGTTTTGGTGGATATTTGATATTTCACCATAATTAGTATGTATATTCTCATAATAAACCAAAGATTGTAAAAGTTCTGTCCATGCACTATTTAAATTTTGACCTCGGCTATTGCTATATCACAGCAACTGTGTTGGTATCTCCTGAAATGTAAGTGCTGCCAGCCATTCTTTTTGGTTTTTGCTTTCTGCTTCCTTTTTGTGTATGATTCATACCCATGAAAACAGTATGGCAGAGCAGTGAAACATGCTGTGTAATCAATGCCATTTGTCTTGGGATGATGACTTATGGTTAATAGGAAGAGAAAGAAAAACTCTAGCTCTGGGCCGGTCTAGAGACAAAAACTGAATTAAAATAAAGTAGAAAAATGTGTTGTGCCAGATGGCACCTACCGTCCAACTCATTTGCACATGCTTTTTGATACTTACAATACAAAGAGGTATGGTGGTGAGAATAATATTTTTATCAACCTGTCCCAGCAAGAACTGTAGTAATGAATTCATAGTTACAAAATGCAGCTTTGGTTGTAGTCCTAGCTAGAACAAACACATGTTGTAAGACACATGCCTGTTTTCTATAGGCTGTTTAGATCAGTCAGGAGCACAGGATTTCTCTCCCACAAGCAATTTGGTAACCGGGAGGCTGAAGAGGGGATAAGAAATGCAACAGCAATTCCAAACCACAGAAGCGGAGCTCAGAGGGAAATGTCTCCTTTAGTCCTCTGGGATCCTGAAGCTTAAGCCCTAGGCAGTCAGTCACAGCTGGTGGAGCTGGCTTGCAGGAGGCTTGGGGAGGGTTACCAACCTTCCAGGGAAAAAAACCCAACAAAACAAACCAGGTTTCAAAATGTCATGAGCAGGAATTATTCCAGGTGGATCACGGAGCCCCTCCTCGCAGGCAGACCGATACTAGGTGTTGGTGGCATTTTGTTATCTAAAACTGAATGGCTGTTATCCAACCCACTGGCAGGCTGGCTATTAGCGTGCACACTGCTATGGTCTTGACATCCTTTGGGTTAGAATGGCCAGCTAATAAGCATGAGCGCTGTTCTCCTTCCAATGTCACCTCATCCCATCAGGACTGTCAGACGTATTTCATTTCTCAACTGTCAGATGTATTTCATTTCTCAAACTATTGTTCAGGCAGTTACTTATTTATATTATACTTTTTTCCTGTCCAAACATCAGCAAATCTGGCGGTCATTTTAGACCCTGCAGCTACTCTGCTCTGGTGAGGACATCAACAACAGATTTTGCAGCATGCAGTCTGATGTCTGTGTTCTGTGTAGCAAATAGTCATGGAATTGATCAAAACCCAGATTATTTTCTAATATAACTGAAGGAAAGTTCTGTGTGACTGACATTACAAAAACAAAGAATATCAGCGTGCAGAAACCTGTTAGTAATTGAAATATCCGACACTGGCCAGAGGTGAAGAGTGATAGCATCATTTTAAGAAAATCTGTGCGCAACAACTTCTGCGGTCTGTATATGTGCTCTGGAATGACGAGATGCCTTTAGCTCTTATGCTTGGGTGCTTGTAGTTGAAGTTAATAAATAGTTCACAGAAACAAGTAAAAAATACTGGCGTAGAAATGCTGAAATGCCCCTAAACTATAGCAATCCATTTTTCTAGCCAATCTTTTAGTCTGAATAGCTTACTTTGCAATTGACTGTACTGTTACAAATATCAGAGCTTTTTTCTGGGGAAAGAGATATTGTTGAGGGGTTAAATATAGTATTTTTGCAAGGATTTTTATTTTCCAAACATGCTGACCATTATTGTTCAAAAGAAAAACTTTTGCATGATCAGTTTTCAAGACTTGAGTTGACCTGTTAACTCGCACTGCATAAAATAGTCATGCTATGCTTCGGATAACCAACATGCTTTTGAAAGTTTGGTTCAATTTTTTTGGTGTTCCAGTGTTATGAATCCCAAGTAGCACAAAGCAATAGGCTTAAAACCTGCTGAAATTGTTTTGAGCTACTTGCAGAGAAAGTGAATCTCTTTAGAAATGGAGACAAATTGTTGATTTATCTGTTTTCTGTCCTGCATTATTTCCACAGTTTCTCACCATTTTAACGCAAGGAACTGTGATACAGACTGCTTTGTGAACAGAGATGGGGAATAGAAATCTAGATCTTCAATTTTAAGTCCTAAAATGAAAGTCAAAGCCCAGGACTGCATTAAATCATCCATTTTGTAGCTTTTTTCCTTTTCTCAGCTTAGCCTGTGACCTTTCTGTTTGGAAAGGGATGAGTAAATTCTGGTGCATCTCTTTGCTGTTTATTAGTTGCCCTTAGGTGCCATACACACTTTTCCCCCTCCTTGTTCAGAATAGATTTCTGTGTAAACTCTCACTGTAGGGCTTCAGATGCTTAATCTGTTAAGAATCTCCGAAACATCTTCTAGTTGCTATTGTAAGCTTGTAGTCAGGGGTGTGAAATGACAGGTTTGTTTTAATCCTGCTCAGTATGAAGTTGAACATATTTACGGATATAAATATCAAGAGACAACATTTGTGAAAATTCCCCAAAATGAATGTGAAGATGGGTTATCAGCCTCTTTCTGTCATTTGCAGTTAAAGGTTCTAAAAATGTTGTGCAACTATTACACTGCTTGTGGTTGTAGAAATGATTCCCCTCCCCCTAGATTTTTGCAGCCTTTTCTGTATTATGTCTCAGGTTCTACAAGTTGTCTTATATTTAATGTTGGGGCAAATTTATCCATGTTTCCCTCTTGTTTTCCTGGGCTTTTCTGCTGTCAGTGTTTGATTGTGCTTGCAGTGGCTTACTTTGAGAACAACACATCAAATACCGCAAGTTTTTTGTTTTCAATCAAATGTTTTGTTTTGTGTGCATGGCACACTTTAAAGTTATAATCTTAAGAAGCTTAAATGTTTTGTCTTTTGGTTATGCTTGTGGCTTACATCCTTCCTCATCAAGAGTGCTGCTTGGAAGGCAGATGAATTGACTTCGCTCTTGAATGAAGCTAGTGTTAATTCCTCTTGCCACCTGCCCCCTCAAACATTTGGCTCCAACACTACAGCAAAGCCCAGGAGGCCAGAGACCAGCGCTTATGGCTGTCCTCTGAAGGCAGAAACTGTGTCACTAACATCTTGTGAACCTGATGATTGCGCTTAGCTTTCTTCTCTGACAATTTAATAAAAAAAAGAAAGCTTTGATTGCAGTATAGCCAGCCTTTAAAAAGAAAATAAAGCAGTAAAAACTTACTTTCCACATTTTTTGTGGATGCACATGAATCATTTCTGTCTTGCTTCTTAACAGCTCTTGACAATATTTATATTTAACTAACAGTGTTTTCCATATTGCAGTCTACTGAGTTGCTTGTTTGCTCACCATTTCTTTTACCTGTGCTCACTCAAACGCTGATTATTCCTTATTGGTTGTTTATCTGCAATATTGATCAGCTGCTTTCATCTTTACTGCTTTGTAGGAAGAAATATTAAATGAAGAGGAACATGATAAAAATAGTCATTTTCATCTATGCCAATTTCTAGAACTGGCTTCCAGATTTTTCTCAGTTCACTTCTTTCCTGACATATTTAAAAGGTGTTTTATAATTTTTAAAGAAGAAATTTCTGGTAGGCTTTCCAGACATTATAACCACCAATAGCAGGTTTTGTACCTGCCCTTTTAGCATTTTTGAAAAATTTCAGGTATAATTTGCAAGCCTAGATTACTACAGGCATATAACACTCAAACACTTATTCATATGTAGGACAAGTTGAAAACCAGAAAATAGATAAAGCCTGTTAATTGGGTTTTAGCATTGCCAGATGCTTTTCTCAACAGCTGTTTCATCAAAAGCCAGTGAGTTTTCTGCAAAAAACCACCCACACCTGGTGGAGATGCCTTCATAACCAGGTGTTTGAGTTAGGCTTGTCTATAATCTCAGTGGATTGTCAGTTCCCTGAGTTATTAACAACCTCTTGCCTGCAGAATTTTGTAGGCTACATTAACTATTAAATGCTGCTGGGAAAAGACTTTGCTAAAATTAACAACTAATAATTTTGGATATGAATAATTAGCACAGAGTTCTAAAACTGTTCCCACTTGATATATTGCCACTAATTGTTCTGTATGTATGCTGGGGCTTATACATATATATGAAAACAAAGTGGAGGACTTTTTTCTTCCATTTTTTTTTCCCTCTCAAATTGTTATTTGCTTTTTTAGCTAACTCTTATTCTATATGGAAATAACAGTGAAAGTTTGTCTCTTTGTATGTAGTTCAGACAAAACACACTGAATATTGATGTTAATTATAGCTACCTTACAGATCCTCTTAACAGGCTCTCATGCCTTCAGGTAGGGCTTGGAACACTGTAAGTGTATCTCAAAACATTTAACTGAATAAATGGTGGAAAGTAACGAGTTTGAGTGCAGCAGTCTGGCAAGCTCACAAGGTGAAGCGTTAAAGCAAATGTTAACCCGGTTGAGGAACAAACAAAACAAATTACTTGCATTTTACCTGCCATCAGGACAATGGGTTGGATCTTCTATAAGAAAGAACCCCACAGCCAATACTCAGCTTTCAGGTTTGGGGAGTCTACTTTTAATTGAAATGATAGTTTAACCTGTTTTTTTTTCTTCCCCTTTTCTCCCCCAAAATAATTGAGTATCTTCCCTCTTCCTCCTTCATCCCTGCTCTCCAGGGCTGTGTTGCACACTTTGGGTACAGCATCCATATAGATTGTGTTCTTAGGGGCTCTTACTGTTTTGGAATTGTTGTGGCTGGTTTTATGTAAACTCTGTTGAATACAGAGAATATTCTGTGCATTAAAATTTTCAGAAATACTTAGATCCCATGGACTTTCACACTTCAAATCCCCACTATTTTTGCACTGTTTATGTTGAGGGTCTCCTGGAAGCCCCACATGCCAGTTTGCTTTTGCTGCTGAGTTTGCCAGGACTTGTAGCTGGGAGTTCTCTGTTGTTTCTAGCCTTGGGGGGCGGTCTGTTCAGGCTGCTTGAGTACTCTTTTCTCCTTCCCAACAGTGTAAATAAGGTAGCTGAATTTAGTTCATGTGTTTCAATATGCCGCATTTCCACCCTAATAGCAGTACTGCAGTGTCCACACCTAGCACAGGAGGGAAATGAGGCTCGGAAGCAAACAGTTACAAAATTCTGATGAGGATGGACCTTGCTGTCCGCAAAGTAAAGGCTCCTTTGCCTCACTCTTTCCTTTGGCAGTGGGACAGTGATCACTTGAGGCTTGTAGAAGAAAGTCAGTCACAGCCCGCACTGATGCTTGGCTGCTGCTGAGCCTGTCTCACTGTACATCTCAGTTGTTCTCAGAAGACAAACCCTAATCCTGACACAAACTTGGTCTCGTCTTTCTCAGGGCAGTAACCCAAAGGAAGCACTCATGGTTTACCTTGAGGATGTTGGTAGGTAAGCCCTGTGCTCTTCCTCAGCCATGTGTTATGGTGCTGGCAGCCGCACTTCTCTCTGTGTTCAACGTAATTGGGAAATAATTGGGATGTTACTAAGCTGATCAGATGGAGATGGACCTAACTGTCTTTAGTGGAAGGTCTGCCCAATTTTTGTTAATCTGCAGATACCTATGCCAGAGATGAAGGGGGGGAAAAAACCTCAATCTGTCAAATAGATGAAATTGTAAGTTTAGATGCTGTAAGAGCTTCCCGGACACATTAATTGTAGATGGCTGCTGGGAATAGTTTCTCCATTTTCAGAGAAGAGTTATAAATGTACTGGTGAGGAAAACACATGTATTTTGAAAGAGACAATTTTGACTTGACTCTTGTGGATGGCTTTACAAAAGAATTCAGAGATTTTCCTCAAAATAATAGAGAAATAACTGAATAGAAAACTATACACTGCAGTTTGGTAGTGTATTCCGCTGCAGATAAGAATCTAGACTTTCCAAATTCATTTTCTGAGGGGCCAGGGGAAGCGAAGTTTTGTTTTAAAAAGTATTTAGGCTGGTTCTACTCATGCTAATCTGGCAACATTTCTCTAAACAAAGAGTCTTTCTAAAGCTAGGCATCTAAAATGTTCACTTTTCATCTGTTATGTGGCACCATTGTCTGCATGCTGTCATGGCTGGCTGGGACACAGGGGGTGGAGTTGATGGCATGGGGGTGTGCCAAAACTGGAAGCCAGTTGCCTTCCCTTGGAGGGCTGGATACCTGCTGCAGTGAGCAGCTTCAGGGTCTGGTTCTTGCTGAGCTGCAGGCTGAAGTGCTGAATTTGGCAGGAACTATGATGTAGCCTGCATGATATTTTGTAATTGCACTGAACAACGTTGCTCCTGTATTAATTCTGCCAATATAGCTCTACTGCAAGGCTGATGAAAACTGTGCGTATGACTACTTTAACCTGTTCCTTAGCTTCAGATGGATGTATCTCTGCCTACCCGCCATCTGACATGGTGCCTCTCCCTGCCCTGCGGCTGCTCTTCCAGGCATATGTCCATCTGATGGAGATGTTAGCAAATGTTTCCCTCCTCCTTTTCCTTTTGGGGAAGGATATGGAGGCTCCTGCCTTCTCCTCTTCATACACAAGTTCGGGAGTGCTGTTTACGAACCCTGGCACAAAGCTACTGGGCAGTCCACAACCTCCTGCTGCCTGGGGAGCAAGCTCCCCCTTCTGCGTTCTTGCAGCCCTGCAGTGTTAAGCCTACCCTCAGCACATGGCTGCTGCCACCGCCCCAAACTTGTCAGTGCTTTGGCTCTCAAATAATTTGCAGTTCTGTCCTCGTGAAGGACAAACTGTGTGAACTCACCTGCTTGGTTTGCCAGGCAGAGAAATGGGAAGGTGAGTTGCTTACATCTGTCTTTACCTGTTCTAATGTTGACTTCAGTGGAGGCCATTTTCAGATCTGGGGCCAGAGCCAGGCTATGAAAAAAAGTTAAAAAGTGAAGCCTTTTTGAAGAGAAAACAATGGAAATAATGAATACAAAGTAAGTCACACAACTGCTGTAAAGACAAGCAGGCAAACAGCAACAGCCTAATGATTGCGCCTGGCTAATTTGGTGAATCATGTAGTGAGACTTTTGCTTTTGCAATTATTTAGGTGTCACTCTATATAAAGTCAAGAGTGTTAAAATCAGCTTCAATCTAAACCAAGATAGTCTCTCTCTCTTTAGAGACTGTATGTTGTCTCCTAGTTTAGTTTTTTGGAGAGCTTGAATGAAAATAATTCCTGATCTATGCAGTTTGTATGTAGCTCGACAAAATCATTGAAAGAGCTGAGTAATATAGTACCATTTTGTTACTTGTAAATAATTTTAAGAAACAGAACAACTGCACCCTCTAGTGACAGATGGTACACATATCAGAGGAATAAGGCAGGTTTTGAACTTAGGGTGTGGCATGAGAGAAATAAGAGATTTCATGTTATAGAACAGGCAAGCTATGACAGAAATAGAGCATTAATTATTTTTTTAAATGTATTGATGAGATTCTTAGAGCATTGCCTTTGCTGTTAAGGACTTCTTAGCCTGTCACTGAGTGTCAGACGTAGTGAATCACTGTTTATGCAGAGCACATTTCATTAGAAAGGAGCTGTCACATTACTTGTCAATGTGTCATGTCATGCTTTTGGTTATTGCTAAAAAGAACTTACTACTTGTTAGGAATTTTGTTAATAAAACCCTGTGTGTTTGAAAAGTGTAATGTGACAGTGTGTCAAGTATACTATAAGCCACACTGATTTCTCCTGTAGGGAAACAAGCCATGTTTGAGTTCTTTGCATGCATTAGAAATGCACAGCTTCCTCTCTGAACTTCTGCTGTCTGCATGCTTGCTGCTACAATGCTGCTCGAATGATATTTTCACCGAAATACTCATAAGAAGTCAGTAATGAATTAAATGTAATTGCTGTTGGGGCTTACAGGTGAAGGTTGAAAATGCATCTGTTGATACACAAGAAGAATATTAAAAGACACAGATCAAAAGCAGAATAAGATGTTGTTGGTAACTCCATTCAGAGCAGCTTTGATTCAGCCAATATTTTGGCTTAAGGTACGTGGCTAGAATGTAGGTTTTAGCCAGGCTCTTCTGACTCATAGCTCCTTAAATGATTTCGATCTTTTGTGGAAACACTACCTTTCCTGCAGCATGCTGACAGTGCGTTGATACTGCTTTGCTTGTCACCTGCCGATTCATCGGTATTGCTCCCTGCCGTCCTTACTCATCTTTGCTGGTTTCCCTCTGGCACCCATTCTTCTCCCTTAGCAGAGTAGAGCAGATATTCCTTCAGATGGAGAGACGGTTTCATCATGAGCGAGGCTGTGTGTTGTGTTGGCTGGAACAGTTTTGAGACGTCAGGATGTGCTTGCCATATGTACTTCCTGTGGAGAGTGTCCTAGTTATTAACTGCGTGAGTTTTCAAGTAGACGTTAATAGGCAATGGAACATTTTGTGTTTTTCAACAATGAGATAATATAAAAATAGCTTTAAAAAGCATTGAAATTTTCACATGAAAGTTATTTCATTTATAGGTTTTTGTTGTCTACTAACAAGCACATTTCTCTTTTGGGGTATTATGTTACTGTTGTATGAGCTAGCCAACAATTATTTTTTCCTCTCTAAAGACAGATATTACATTAAAAATATGGAAATGTATTATCACAGGATGTCTGTAATCAAATGTTGACATTGTGATATGTTCACAGTTAAAAACCCTTAACAGTCAAAGTATTAAAACCCTCAAAGGTATGTTTTAAAAATGTTTTTAAAAGGAAAGCATTACAAATACGCATCAATTCTTTGAATATTAACCTCAACCATTTTGTTTGAATGTCAGAACACTGTAGGAGCTGAGCTATTTGAAAACTGTTAAATCTTCACCTCTGTATCTGCCTGTGGTTAAGGATGAAAAATTTCTGTGCTCTGAAGCTCGTAATATTGATACTCTGGACAACTATAGATGCATAAATGATGCATCTGTGAATTTTTGTACTTGAAAATTTTCATTGCTGTAAGTATCATTAGACAATACTTAATGTAAACTCTGGGGCAGACGACCCCACTCCCAGTTTAATTTGTATTTATTAAAAATGTAGTTAATCTTAAAAAAAAACTTTTAAAAACAAATATCTAAACGATGAGACTTCATTCATCAGTTTTATTATTTTGCAAAAGGCAGAAAGCTGAAGATGGCAAAATTCAGCAGAGAGAGAAAGTACTTTTCACTTAAAAAACTAACTAGAAAAAAATCAAAGATTTTAATAAAAAGAATACTTTTTTTCCATCTCTGAAACATCTTATTGTTAAGAAAATTCCAAAGCTGCCTGCATTATGTGCTGTGTTACGCTAGCTACATCAGTATAGAAGGGACTAGAGGAACTACTGAGATTAATCTATTCTACTTCAGTTAATTATTTCTGTTGTTCAAGGACATTTCCATTAACACAGCTCAGCGGAACAGTACAGTGTGAAAATCTGAAATCAAATCAACAGCCTGGTTCAAATCCCATACTAAAAGTTACATCTAATTTTCTCCTTAGATATAAATTTAAATTCCAGTGCCGTTTCCCAACATCTTCACAGCTGAATCAAATTTAGTGACTGCTTAAACATGTGTCTACAGGCTTCTGAAATGAAAAAGGGCTTCTCGTACATACTTGGGCGCGCTCACATTTGGTGCCTGTTATGACACGGTTTCTTACAGGACAAGCCATCCTATTCATTGAGGTAGCTCTCATGTAATGGATAGTTCAGGGTGCCCCTAAGCAGCCTTCAATTTTATGAATTCAGGAACTGTTCCAGGAAAGCAGACATGTTGTTAACTCTGCATTAATCACCGAGCTGTGAAAAATTACTTTTAAAAGAGAGTATCTTCTAGCTGCCCGCATACGTGATAAAAAGACACCCATAAAACTGTGTTTTCATGAAGTACCATGGAGTATTCCTGGTTGGTAGTGTGGTAAACATGGGCAAGAGCAAACCAGTGCTTTGCAATTGGGTTGTCCTGCTGCGTTGATTCACAAAACAGGTCCAGGACACCCGGTAACAATGAAAGCTCACATGGGCTGCCCAGCATTTCTCCTCCGCTGCCAACATCCAGCTCCATCTTCCACTTCGGATCAGGTATAAACATGCCAACAAGAACTGTAATTTAATCTCAAATTGGATGAAAACCAGGCTGACTAGATTAGTCAGATTGTTTTCGTTGTCTTCATGTCTGTGATTCTCAGTCTGGTGAGCAGGTTATCTTTTCTGGTCTTTATCTGTAACTGCTGTAGACACTTGTTGATTAACGGGTGGATTTGAGCTTTTTTTTTTCCCCAGTTCAATCTTGTTAGTCAACGGTTAGTGGATGTTGATTACCATAGTTTTTTCTGGCTTGGGTAAGGTTTAGGAGTCAGGCTGTATTTTTCCCTTATCAGTATTAATACCTCAAGTTTTCTTAAAAGCTTCCTTTTCCAAAAATTAAATAATTTAAGCATTTTCTAACTTGTGTCAGAATTGATTCTTAAGGTGATGGTTATATTTTGAGCTGTTACTGTGCTTTGCTGCAAATAAAGTGAAAATCAGTAAGGTGGTGCTAAGTTTTGATCTGTGATTTCGGTATCGTCTTGAACACTTATTACTGTTTAGCGCATTGTTAAAAGTAGAAAACCACATCTGTGTGTTAGTATTTGTAGCAGTACCTTCATAAGAAATGGTGATTCCTATAAATATCATATCTAGCAGTACCTTAGCAACAAGTGGTGACCCCTGTAAATATTCGACCAGTTATAGGACTTGTCAGATGGCTCCTTAGACATGATAATCCTAGAATAATTTTTGCATGCTGTGGAAGGGCTGCCAGGTATGTTTTTAATTCCTGTGTTGGCACTGAGAAACATTTCTACAATGTGATCTAAATGTTATTTTGGGTACAATTGCGTTTTAGTCTGAAATAAAATCCTTAGTTGTGTTATTTTTGGTAATATGTAGAAGATAACCACCTTATGTTGATGTAATATCGTGTTCCTTTATGAAGGTTTGAAGTTTTTTTCTGTGAGCTTCAACTCTGTCATACTCATTTCTTTCTTACTAAAGCTATGCTATTTAGGATTTTCTTTTTTAGAAAGTCTGAAAGGATGCAGCACTTGGAAAACTATGTGGATTTATACTAACTGTAAAGGAGAGTGTTGCACCTTCCCCCCACCCCTTTCTGTTCAGCAACTCTGAATTGGAATTTGTTCTGCTTAAAGCAATTCCTTGTGGCTTAAGGCATCTGTCTGATAACTACAGGAAACTGGGGCTCTACTGCAACAGGTGATGTGATTTTGAAGGAGAAGATTTTGGGTTCTTTTGTGAATCTACGGTGTCTACACCAATTCTGAGTGCTCCTAGAGCTGTAGGTTAAGATATCATGGTCACGAGCTGTATAAAATTTGCAACAAAAGGGCTGTTGTACTTAATTGATTAAAATAAGTTATGTAGGTAGACAGTTTGGAGGTTTTGTTTGTTCTCAATCTCAGTATCTCCTCTTCCCCTGAAATGGGGCTTGCAGGGAAGGGGGTGGTGGTAGTGGGTTCCAGGGGAATAATGTAATCATGGCAAGTAGGATGAGGGAGGTTTAGCAAAGGACTTGTTACAAATTAAGTGAGAGGGAAATCAGAGAGTATTTCTCAAAAACCGATGCGGGGCTGAACAGTGGTATTTGGAATAGTAACAAAGTTTTGGATTTGGGAGTTGTCATGGAAGAATGAAGACTTAGGATGTCACCTTGAAGCTGGGGAAAGAAATGAAGAGTTGCCTCTGTTATATACCTGAGTGTGAGACTGGCTGTTAACAGCTGCTGAGTGGGCAGCAGGCTGTTGGTAGTGGCTGTGGCCGGCTGACATGGAACACTGGGCCATGCTGAAGCAGTGAGTGAAGCAGTGGTGCAGGTGTGTGCTCTGCCCTCACAGGAGGGGCTCTGATCTCAGGTTTAGTCTTGGTCAGAAGGAGTCAACTGGCAGCATTCACCAAAATTCATCTAGTCCTGCAGTAACTTGCTTGTATCTTTATGTGAGATATCAGAAGTGATCCTGAGGGGTGCTGAACTGTTAGAGATGAACCACGAAGAAGCGTAATTTAACCTTCAGCAGAAAGGGACGTAGCCAGTTTTTAAGAAAATAGCATGAATGTGTTTGGCCTTTGTTTCATCCGTATTGATTAACCTGCCTCAGCTCTTGGTATGTTAAGATGCAGACTCAGTGAAATCAATATCAAAAGATAATCTGTGCCTTCCTGTAGCAACGAGATCCTTGTAGTCTTGTCACAGAGAGGGCCAATGGCTCTACTGAGGCCTGGGCAGCAAAGGCCAGAGAGGAGCTGTGCTGAATCGCTGCATGCCTAAAGGGCTTTGGCAATTGCCCTCTTCTTAGTTGGCATTGCTGCTGTGAAATGTTTGGATTTTGTTGGTGATTAATCTAGAGAGTGGAATCTAGAGATTAAGCTAGAGACTGAACTGTCTTGTTTAATTCTCTATCCTTTCAAAGTACTTTTCAAATACTACCAAGTAATTGTACATAGCAGTTGAATGAAAGTAGTACAAGTAATCACATTCTTTATGTATATATACACACATATGTAAACAATGTTTTAAAATGTATTTTCACAAGTATTACGTATATACAAACATATATACATGAAAATGTGTTGTAAAACATAGCTAACTTAACCAGCCTACGCAAATCCCCAATACTGGCGTTGAGTACCAGGATATGGTTTTATCCTTCAGGCCACAGGGTGCAGTTGCACCCACAAGGGAACTCCCATGGGCGTGCAGGTGAAAGCCTGGCACTGTGCAGCAGTGGAGCTGAAGCCAGCACAGAGCTTCATGGATTTTCTGCCGCTGCTCTGTATAATCGTGCAGTTTTGGTGAGAGGTTTCTCCAAAGGGCAGTCTGGAGGCATCATGCAGTGGTGCTGAACTGTCCAAAAGAGGTTTGATGCAATCTGCCAAGCCATAAGAAATCAATGAATCATTCCTAGTTCTGTGTAATATATACCCCATGCAGTTTTGGGGTGCTTTTCACAAATTAGCATATACTCTGAATGTGAATTTGTTGTATATATAAAAGTCCATTTATTGTTTTTCCTAGATAGTCCACAAGATGGTAGTGCATGAAAATCCTGTCTCTGCATTATGCTGTGTAATATTTTTTTTTAAACCTCATTTTAATTTGCTGGCAATTCAACAAAAATAGATTGTGGGTTCAGCTAAATTAAGTAATGTATTTTGAAAGTAGATATGCTGAAATTTATCTGGGTAACTCCTATTAATGCTTGTCATGCAGTTAAACACTATGTCATTTCCAAAGGCTCTGTGCATCTCTGAGATGGATTTCTCTGTCTTTGGAAGGAAAACTTACAATTAAGAATTAAGCTTCAGGCACCTGGTGGGACTTTGGATAGTTACTGTCCAGTTTCACTTTTCCCCCTATTACACACTGTGTGTGTCAGAACTTTACTGATTAATTGTTTATGTTGACAATCTTATGTTTTACTTTATTTCTTTTAATGTGCTTCAAAAATATTAACTTTCAAAATATTCTGAAAATTCCCTGAAATCAAGATGGGTGTGAAAGATTTCACAGGGAATCACTTTGATAACTTCTGTTGACAGCAGCTTCACTTGTCAGGGAAACGCTATTGATCATTCCATGTGCATACAGCTTAATTTCCCAGAAACCTTTGTTCTGGGATGAATGGATGTAAACCTCTCTTTCTCCCATTCTTCGAAACTCCCATTCTTGTGCCTTCTTCAGCTCATTCTGGCTTTCTCATGACTCCTGACTCCAGTGAAGTCAATCAAAATTTTGTCCTTGGTGTTACAGGTGCACCTCATCCATATTTTTAGTTGCTGTGAGTAATTGTGCTAAATTAGTTTACTGATATTTAGTGCAGCTCTTCTGACAGATCCATGCGTGTGTCACTGGCTGATGATTATGCTTCAGGTCATCATCAGAAGGAAAGAGCCCAATTCTTTTCTTCACAGTCTGTGCCTCTGATCTTCAGGATAACAAGGATGGATCCTTGCACCTGTTTGCAGGTGGAAAAGGAGTCCCACAATACCAGAAATGGTGATACGGAAAAGGATTCCTGAATAATTGCAGGTGCAAGTACAGGTGCTCCCAGACTTGTAAGCACCTCTGTCCCTTTCTGGGCCTCCACTGGGTCTAAGTGGCATTTACTCCTGTCTAATCTGGGGATGGAGAAAAGGAATCCCATTTTATCTTCTTCATGAATGGAATTATACTCTCCAGCTGTCTTTGTGGGGGAAGCATGGGAGTGCTCATTGTTGGCGCGAATGGTCCCCGCTCTCAGCTCTCTGGTTGACAGCTTCATCACTGACCTGTCAAATTAAGTTGTCCTAAAGCAGCGTGTCCCTACTGAGTCTTGCTCAGACAGGGATCTGTGAGTGTCCCCCTCTAGGATGCTGCACAGGCATTGCCTTCCTCTGAACAACTTGCCATTTATCTCAGTTTCTCCAAGCAGCTGAGCCTGCAGTTATCCCCTGCAACAAGAAGGGGATTTATATGGATTGGACAGGGCTCTGCATGCTGTAGGGAAAGCTGTTCCGCACCCTTTCTTACAGCTACATGGAAGCAGCAAGAGCCTGTGCTCCACAGGCAATTCAATGACCGAGGCTGGCACAAATTTTTAGGTCTTTAAAGTGCTTGAGCTGGAGTTGCAGATTTGGGGAACCAAACTGTCCTAGTGATCCCCAAGCCTGTGGATGTGGTGTTCAAAGGATGTGACGGTTACTCGTACTATTACATGCACAAGAACACTGATATTTGGACCTGCCTAGATGTTTATGGTTTTAAAGAAAAACATCAGATGCTGGTGGATAATGTACAAGGGAGACAGGGAAACTGGTTAATAAACACCAGTTTGTGTATCTCTCTAAATAGGTGGCAGCTGGATTAAATGTAAACTTTGTGGATGGGTTTAGTATCAGATGTTGTTGTGAGCTTTTTTCCATCGTCTTTTTTCTTTTTTTTTTTCACTTGTTAGATGTTTTTCACTTTTGACAAATCTATTAACCCACATGTTTGGCTGCAACATTTGGCTGCCAAGTCTAGTTTTAAAGTAGAATCAGTTTTATGAGTAATTGAGGCATAAAATAGTCTTTAATGAAAATAGCCACAGACACTTAACTCTGCCCATTCCAGCCAGATGTCATAATAATGTGAACCATCAAAGTGAAAAGTCAGTTTTGATTAAAGGTATCTTGAAATCTATATTGATAGAAGGTAGTTGTTCTGATATGCAATTTTACCATATTCTTAGTATGTCTTCTTGAATATTGTAAAGTAAAAACCATTTTATTTTTTTAATCTGATTCACTCCGAAATTACACTGAATTCCTTATTTTTTGGTTAATCTATAGAACCAACTGGAAATATTTTCTTAATGTAGATCTTCAGTGAGTATGTCCACAGGGCATATTCTGACATGCTTGACTCCCTTTGCCTCCTCCTCTCCCTTCTTGCATGGCCTTGAGTATTTGCCTATGGCTTTATCTGTGCCAGGTATGACACAGCCCCTCTACAGCTGCCAATGCGAACAACATGTCCTAAATACAGCGTGATCCAAAAGGGGAAGCAATGTTCTGCTTAGGGCCAGGTCTTAAGTGGCTATGTCGAAACCTAATCTCTGCGCTTACAGTGGCTTTGCACAAGCATTTGGTTTATCCTTGAACATTAAGGAATTGTCCTTTGGGGGAACTTCATCTCACTTGTTTTTTATTTGAAGACCCTCCCACTGTTCACTTCCTGATCTAACCTCTTTCAGCTTGAAGCCATTACCCCTTGTCCTATCCCTACATGTCCTTGTTAAAAGTCCCTCTCCAGCCCACTGGTAGGCCCCTTAAGGTACTGGAAAGCTGCAATCAGGTCTCCCCGGAGCCTTCTCTTCTCCGGACTGAACGATCTCCAACTTGATGCCTTGAAAAGTTGGTGGATGGTGTAGCTGTACGGGATACAATCCTGTTAATGTAAAATTTTGTGGCTTTCTTGTAGCTGGATTTTAGTGATGATATCGTGAAGATAATTCAAGCAGCCATTAATTCCGATGGAGGGCAGCCGGAAGTTAAGAAAGCCAATAGCATGGTCAAGTCCTTCTTTATTCGGGTGAGCTGGACTGCGATTATTTTGAAATGCGCTTGATATCATATGACTGCTTGTTGCTGTTGGAACCCAAAGGGTCTGTCATGCTTACCCTTGCTTGGGTATTTCCAGGAATAAAATAATATGTTGTCAGACTTGTTGATGTTAATGCAATCTTACTAGTTGTGCATTTACAGTAGATCTTGGCTGAATGTCTTTGAATTTTTTCATGTGTTGTGTAACACTTCTAATGGAGCGTTGTATTCCTTCAGCAAATGGAGCGAGTTTTTCCATGGTTCAGTGTAAAAAAGTCCAGATTTTGGGAGCCAAATAAAGTAACAAGCAAGTAAGTAATTGTACTGTGTCTGACTGCGACACCCTGCAGTTTGCCAGCTGTCCAAGCAAAAAGTGTCAAGAGAGCCTGTTTGTGGGGTTGGGTTTTCCTTTTCTGTGCTTCCCCCACCCCCACCCCCCCAAGAAGTTAAACAGCAATCTGATTCCCAGGTTTTGTATACACTTCCTTGTTCTAAAGCAGAGTAACCAAAAACATGGTTTAGAATTAGGTATATTGTGTGCTGGCTTGTCAGTCCCGTCCTTCCTTCCCCCTCCTGCTCTTCACCCCCGTTTGGTGTGGCCCTCCTTCTGCATCTATTACCTTGAAAAGAAACAGCCACATCGTACACCTTAAAATGTGAGTGACCGGTCATAGTCTGTTGAGAGCGTGTGTGGACTGCAAGTAATTAGATGGGTGGTTATTGTATACTGAATGTCAGTAGCGCTGGTGGATGGGGCGTGGGTCCTCTGGTGCAGTCAGGTCTGACAGCTGACTCCCTGTTGTGTTTCAGCAGTGGTATGTTGCCGAATGCAGTGCTGCCCCCTTCGCTTGACCATAATTATGCTCAGTGGCAGGAGCGTGAAGAGAACAACCGCACCGAACAGCCCCCTCTGATGAAGAAAATCATTCCAGCTCCAAAACCCAAAGCGCCGGGAGAGCCAGATTCACCAACTCCTCTACATCCTCCTACACCACCCATCTCTAGTAAGAAAACAGGTTGCAGCGCTATTGGTTCCAAACCCAGAGTGCTTCGTTCCGAACCTCCTAGTAGTAAAGAGAGGGCGGTATTAGTTCTGTATGCGACTGAAGAACTTTGGAGACCTCTCTGACCTGAAGTCGTTCAGAGGGTGTTACATACGAGGTGTTTCCGAGCTGAGCTTGGGCCCGGAAATACGTTTGCACGTGCCTCTCTTCCCCCAGGACAAGGGCCGTGCGAAGGCCGATGTGTGCTTTTCCTTGCTTTACAAGCTGGCTGTTGAAAGCTCTGGGCTGCTGTTTGGCTCTTCTGCCCTGTTCACTTACTGACAGTCTTTCCAGATGAATTTTTGCCTGCCTGACTTTCAAGAACAGTGTTCTCTCTTTTAACCCTAAGGCTCTGACAGAAGCAGAGAGGATAGTCCTGAGCTTCACCCGCCTCCGGACGTGGAAGACAATAGGCAGTGCGCGTTGTGCCTGAAGTACGGTGATGACAGTGCTAATGTGAGTGTCTGGCGTGTGCCCGTTTTCGTAGCGGCTGGTTTAAGCAGTACGGTAGATTTGGTACTGAGGATAGGCTGCGTGCCTTTTGCGCGTTGTTGTGTCTCGTGGAATGTTTGAAATCAATGTTTCCTTCCGTTCTTCAGGATGCTGGACGTCTTCTCTATATTGGCCAAAATGAATGGACACACGTGAACTGTGCTTTATGGTCAGCAGAAGTATTTGAAGATGACGACGGTTCTTTGAAAAACGTGCACATGGCTGTGATCAGGGGAAAGCAGCTGGTGGGTATAAGTCAAGAATATTCTGTTAAACTTTGCGCTGATTGGCACAGAACCGAGACAGGAACCCGGCTAAAAGGTTCCTCTGTGTGTTTTTTCTGCTCTACCCTCTCCTTGCTTTTTTTATTTTAACGCTATATATAATACAACGGACTGAAGATAATTTGAAAATTTATTTTATCCTTGCTCGGTTCAAAAACATTGTGGAGACCAGAAGGAACTTGTTGCGGGAGAATTGGAGTCATTTTTCTCAGAAGGTCTGCAGTTGCCAGTGCTATACCGTAAGCAGTTGATGCGATACCTGTAGTCATGACCTGTTTTTAAAAACAGTATGGAATATCTAAAGCGCAGCCAAATGCTGTGTTAGAGCCCAACACCTGTGTCTCTGGTACGAGGACTTAACAGATCTTCTGTTGCAGTCCAAACTGATGACAGCAGAGGAACGCAAAGGAGAGAGAGCAAGCCTGTACCTTGTATTTTGACCTAGGTTGAACTTTATATGTGTGTAAAAGAAATAAAGATTGAAAGCAAGTGTTGTGCAGTTCAGGGTGTTGATCAAGGAGCGTTTCCACGTTTGAGTATAGGTGAAGGACCTTGACATCTAGCTTGTGCATAGCAACTCTGTTGAATACTGCAAAAAGCATGGCGGTGGTGTCTTTTTTCCTCAACTCCCGAGCAGTGTTAGAAAGTGAAGCAATCTTCCTGTTGTGAACTGGTTGTTGCTTACTTCCCAGAAGAACTAAATGCTGGAAGCGTGACTAGAAATTAGTTTGTCCAAATTTTGTTTTAATACTGCTTCATTTGGTCCTAAATATTTATTAGAAGCAGTGGAATAGGACAGCTCTTAGCCAGTAGTAAGCCACTCACGTGCGAAGTACTCTGTGTGGGAGAAATAGTTGACACGTTAATCGACGATGCTTGCAAAGATGACACTTGGATGTGGTGTGCAAGCAAGAAAGTCTGAGGCCTGGAGGAACCAGTCTGGAAATGCAAAAGTTGTTCTGTGTGAGGGATCCTGCTTGCTCTCACCTCCTCCTCCACGTCTCGCTCGTGCATGTGAGTCACGTAGTGAGATGTTACAGCAATGAAGTGGGAGGTCAGGCCTTACTCTAAACTTCTGTCTATGCCGAAAAAAACAGCTGACGACAGTAATGGTAGCCTGGTTTTAGAAGGGATGAATGTTTAACTTTTTTTTTTTTTTCTTTTGTAGCGATGTGAGTTCTGCCAGAAGTCTGGTGCCACAGTAGGCTGCTGCCTCACTTCCTGTACAAGTAACTATCATTTTATGTGCTCGCGAGCCAAGAACTGCGTCTTTCTGGACGATAAGAAAGTTTACTGCCAGAGACATCGTGACTTGATAAAAGGAGAGGTGAGATTCTGCTTTCACCCCCTGCCTTGTCTAAAGGCGGGGTTAGCCTGTAACTATGAGCACTTTTTAGAAGTTAATATTGAATGCGTTCCTTACGAACGTGGGCCGGACCGCAGCGCGGTTAAAAAGAAGTCAGCGATACGCCTGGCATGGAAGTTTGGCAAGTGGTACTACAAGACAGTTCGAAAACCAAAAGACCAAACTGAGGATGGAGTTAAGACAGACTGCGTAGCATCCACACACGTGGTGGTTCCTTTAAATTTACTGAGTAGTCTTGTGGATTCTTGTTCCAGGTGGTTCCTGAGAATGGGTTTGAAGTTCTTAGGAGAGTTTTTGTGGACTTTGAAGGGATCAGTCTGAGAAGAAAATTTCTTAGTGGCTTGGAACCAGAGAACATCCACATGATGATTGGTAAGATCTAGTCTCTGGACACTCGATCTGCCTTTGGTGCTGGAATCTGGTTCACAGAACTTTTGTGTTCCTCTTTCTGCTCAGGTTCAATGACGATAGACTGTTTAGGAATTCTGAATGACCTCTCAGACTGTGAAGATAAGTTGTTTCCCATCGGCTATCAGTGAGTATAAGCTGTTTTGTGATTAGATGTCTTTTAATACGTTAGATGCCAAACCAGCGCTGAAGCAACATGTGATAAAATTGACCGTAGCTTTCATACGCTGTTTGGGAATCTTGTGATTAAGCTGAGGTGTGCAGCATGTTGCGCTAGGAAGCCTTTGTCCCACTGTAATTTTGAGAAACTGAAAATTTAAAATAGGCAGTGCTGAGGTTTACTCGACTGTTGGGTGAATTGTTTCGTGTTTGAATTATCTTCCAGGTGCTCCAGGGTGTACTGGAGCACAACAGATGCCAGGAAGCGCTGTGTGTATACCTGCAAGATCATGGAGTGCCGACCTCCAGTCATAGAACCTGACATCAACAGCACTGTAGAGCATGACGATAACAGAACGATTGCCCATAGCCCGGTTCCCCTTACAGGTAATCTTTTAAGGACTTTCTAAAGGTATATTCTCTACATGTTTTTGCTGTAGGATGTCCTTACCAGAAAGCTAGGCAGTGGCTAGGACCTGTGACTCTTAGAACCGTTTTGGACTGGAATCCACTTCAGGTTTCCAGATTATGTTACAGCATCATAAGGCTTTTACGAAAAGAAGAAAAAAAAAAAAAAGTCAGCTAAGCTCCTGATTGCGCTGGTAACTTTGCAAACTTGGGCCAAATGAAAACTACTGCTGGGAGGCTTCCTAGTCTACAGATCCAAGATTTTTCTAGTGATCAAGCTGTGGAGGATTTTGAAAACTCCTACAGTAGCTGTCAATGTAGAATCTGAAAGGTTTTTAATTCAGGGTTACTGTATTGCTGCAAGTATTTGAAAGTGTCCTTAGGAGAAGAAATCAGACATTATCTGATGGCAAGGAAGCAGTAGTCTTTGTCTTTATTTAACAAAAATTCTGATTGTTCCTTAAGTGAAACCTGATAGCAGTATGTTCTTTATTAGATCATAGCTTTTAGGATTCCGTGATGGCTTATGCTGTTGTTTCTCTTTCGTACAACAACAGAAACTCTACCTAAAGACAGCCGAAATACACCTGAAATTGTGAACCCACCATCACCAGACCGCCCCTTGCATTCTCAGACCTCTAGTTCCTGTTACTATCCAGTGGTCTCAAAGGGTCCCAGGATCAGGATGCCAGGTTATCCATCCACACAGAGGTCTCCTGGCTCTAGGCCGTTACCCTCTGCAGGTATTTCAAGTGCTCTTGAATTTGCATTTTGGTTTTTGGAGAGGGTTTTTATGTTTGTTTTGGGAATATTTTTGGTTTGGTTTGTGTCTTTTTTGGCTTCGTTCAGAATGTGGTGTTTGGGTTTCTGGTTCTACAGAAAATAGCGAAATAGCCGTAGATTTGAGGGAATGAACGTTCTGAAAATATACAATAGAGATGGCCTGTCAAGAAACGTACAACTGAAACAAAAATTTCCCTGGGATGAAGAAAGCAGTGTTGGGGCAATATAACAGCAGTAATACAGAAGAGCTGTAACAGAAGTTAGGGACTTAATCATCTCAGTCGGTATTTTTCCAGAGAGAATGGGAAACCTGGTATTGTAATTCAGCTATTACTTCTGTATGAATGAGTCATCAGTTTGAAACAAAACGTGTTGAAAATTCCCACCCGAGCTGAGATACAGAACCCCGAGGTACAAACTTGCCAACTCTACGTGGCAAACACTGATCAATAGTATCAGATTTTTAGTACCTATCTCGAGCATCGTCATTAAGGTAATGGTATTTGGCTGAAAGGTTTTGCAGGTTTTTAATTTCTGGTGTTTTGCGTGAAGGAAGTGGGGATGCATTGATTGTGAAGGTTTCGGATCGCTTGACAGTCTTGCTGGCCTTATTTTCTCAGGAAGTCCTACCCCAGTGACCCATGAAATAGTGACAGTAGGAGATCCTTTACTATCCTCTGGACTGAAGAGCATCGGTTCTAGGAGACATAGCACCTCCTCTTTGTCACAACAGCATTCAAAGCTCCGGATGACTTCCCCGACGCGAGCCGGGAACACTTATTCCAGGCACAGCGTATCTTCCGCTTCCAGCCTGGGGTCCTCTTCAGAACAGGAACTGAGCGTCAGAAGTACCGACCACTTTGTGGGATCAGCGAATGCGGGCACTCCAAGCGCTCCAGTTCAAAGCTGCTCTACCAGTTCAGGCTCCCAGAAGACAGCGGCTACAAGTGGAAGTAAAACTTACCAGCTGGAGGCATCTCAGTCTGCAGAAGGAAAACATTCTAGCAGTCCAGATTTGATAGCCAAAGGTGCGCCTTCTAAGGGAGAGAAGGTGAAAACGCTGACCTCAAAGGACCCAGATTATTCAGCTCATAGTTTTGCTTCTGGAGGAAACTCCAAAATGTCCACTCAGCCAACCAGTTCATCGGGCGCAGAAGTGAATGTTAAAATAGCTACCTTTCAGGACTGTTCAGGGTCATTTTCTTCCAAAGAAGCAATATCCTTTCCACCTTTGCATCAGAGAGGCCCAAGGAGAGACAGAGATCAGCACGTGGAACCTGTACAGCCAGAGAAGACGAGTGTGGTTGACGAGATGGATGTGAAGACCTTGAAGTCTGCTGGAGTAAACAGCAGGTCTCCCGCAGCAAGCGAGCAGGTAGTTTCTGCCACGAGAGACAGGCGTCAGAAGGGGAAGAAGTTAGTGAAAGATAGTTTTAAAGAGAAGCATTCCCTGAAATCTCTTACAGATTCAAGTCAAGCAATAGGCGGTGATGAAGGCAACCTGAAACCAGAATTTGGAAGTCAGGGTTTGGCAACTGAGCAAATTAGCCAGAGGTTATGTAATAATATTCCTGCTGAAAAAGCTGGCGAGAAGTCTCCACCTTCACAAGGGCCATCAAAAGGTTCTGCAATGCAGATCGAAGCGGCCTCTAAGGAATCGCAGGCACCTAGGAAACGCACCGTTAAAGTCACTCTGACTCCTCTCAAGATGGAAAGCGAAAACCAGTCGAAAAACGCACAGCAGGAAAGCGATGCTGAGCCCCAGTCTGCAGGAGCAGAACTGGCCACTTTGGCAGAGCCCTCCTCAACCTCAGAAAGCCCAGAAGATAACCCCGTAGTTCAGGGAAGTCCAAACGAAGCGCCTGCACAGGAATCTCAAAATAATGCATATGAAAATTTGCCCGTTCAAGATAACAACTTGATGCTCCAGGATGGAACTAAAGCTCAAGAAGAAGGCTCGTACAAGCGGAGGTATCCGCGGAGAAGTGCTCGGGCCAGATCCAATATGTTCTTTGGATTGACTCCTCTGTATGGCGTGAGGTCTTACGGAGAGGAAGACATTCCCTTCTACAGTAACTCGACCGGGAAGAAGCGAGGGAAGCGATCCGCAGAAGGACAAGTGGATGGCGCGGATGACTTGAGCACATCAGACGAAGACGACTTGTACTACTACAATTTCACCAGAACGGTGGTTTCCTCGAACACGGAGGAGAGGCTTGCGTCCCACAGCTTGTTCAGGGAGGAGGAGCAGTGCGATCTTCCAAAAATCTCACAGCTGGATGGCGTGGATGATGGAACTGAAAGCGATACGAGTGTCACGGCAACAACAAGAAAAGTCAGTCAAGTAACTAAGAGGAGCGGTAAAGAAAACGGAACAGAGAACTTGAAGCTAGATAGAACGGAAGAAGCCGGAGAGAAAGTACAAGTCACCAAGAGCTCCACTGTCCACAAAACCGACCCAAAGATGGAGAACTGCCATCCGGTGAGCAGGGTTAAAGCGCAAGGTCAGGATTCGCTGGAAGCTCAGCTGAGCTCGTTGGAAACGGGCCGCAGGGCTCACGCGAGCACACCTTCTGACAAGAACCTGCTGGACACTTTTAACACAGAGCTTCTGAAATCCGACTCTGACAATAACAACAGCGATGACTGCGGGAACATCCTCCCTTCCGACATCATGGACTTTGTACTAAAAAACACGCCGTCTATGCAGGCGCTGGGGGAGAGTCCGGAGTCCTCATCGTCTGAACTTCTAACGCTCGGAGAAGGTTTAGGTCTCGACAGCAACCGTGGCAAGGATATGGGTTTGTTTGAGGTGTTCTCCCAGCAGCTGCCGACCGCTGAGCCGGTGGATAGCAGTGTCTCTTCCTCCATATCAGCAGAGGAGCAGTTTGAATTGCCGCTGGAGCTGCCGTCCGACCTCTCTGTTCTGACCACTCGCAGCCCTACGGTGCCCAGCCAAAATCACAACCGGCTTGCCGTCATCTCGGAGTCTTCGCTCTCCTCCTCGGGAGAGAGGTCGATGCTTGCCTTGCCTTCCACAGAGTCGGGGGAAAAGAGAGTGACTGTCACAGAAAAATCTGCCTCGGGAGAAGGTGATGCAGCTCTCCTGAGTCCAGGAGTAGACCCGAGCCCCGAAGGACACATGACTCCCGATCACTTCATCCAGGGTCACATTGATGCAGAGCATATAGCCAGCCCGCCCTGCGGCCCTGTCGAGCAAGGGCATGGCGGCAACCAGGACTTAACGAGAAACAGCGGGACTCCGGGTATCCAGGTGCCAGTGTCGCCCACCGTTCCCCTCCAGGGCCAGAAGTACGTGCCAAACTCCACGGACAGTCCCGGCCCCTCACAGATCTCCAATGCTGCAGTGCAGACAACGCCGCCCCACCTCAAGCCAGCCGCGGAAAAGCTTCTGGTGGTCAATCAAAACATGCAGCCGCTGTACGTCCTCCAGACTCTTCCCAACGGCGTTACTCAAAAGATCCAGCTGACGCCTTCTGTTAGTTCTGCGCAGAGCGTAATGGAGACCAACGCTTCGGTGCTGGGGCCCATGGGGAGTGGGCTCACGCTGACCACAGGGTTAAATCCGAGCTTGCCCTCGTCTCAGTCGTTATTCCCTCCCACGAGCAAGGGGCTGCTGCCCATGTCCCATCACCAGCATATACATCCCTTCTCCACAGCCACGCAGACTGGCTTCCCGCCGAACATCAGCAGTCCTTCGCCAGGTCTCCTGATCGGTGTGCAGCCGCCCCCTGATCCTCAGCTCTTGGTATCTGAAGGTAGTCAGAGGACAGACCTTGGTACCACCGCTTCCACGCCAGCTGCTGCCCTAGGCAAGAAACGGCCCATATCTCGTCTGCAGTCACGGAAGAATAAGAAGCTGGCTCCCTCTGGAACCCCTTCGGCTATAGCTCCTCCCGATATGGTCTCCAACATGACCTTAATTAATTTTGCTCCTTCGCAAATCTCCAACCACCCACTGGATTTGGGCGCCATTGCAAATTCGACGTCCCATAGAACCGTCCCCAATATTATCAAAAGGTCCAAGTCTGGGGTCATGTATTTTGAGCAAACGTCTTTGCTCCCACAAAGTGGGACCACTACTGCGGTCGGCACCTCTCCCAGCGTTATCGGACCAGATGCCGGTCATCTCCCGACGGGGCCTGTATCTGGCCTAGCATCGAGTTCCTCAGTGCTGAACGTCGTGTCCATGCAGGCCACGGCAGCCCCTACTACTGGTGGGTCGGTTCCTGGTCACGTCTTGGGACAAAGTTCGGTAACGTTGACTAGTCCTGGATTATTAGGGGACCTCGGTTCCATAAGCAACCTCCTGATCAAAGCTAGTCAGCAAAGCCTCGGTCTGCAGGAGCAGCACATGACTTTACCGCCAAGTTCTGGAATGTTTTCGCAGCTGGGAGCATCCCAAACTCCGTCTACGGCAGCAATGACGGCTGCATCAAGTATATGCGTTCTGCCTTCTTCGCAGACGATGGGCATGACAGTCGCTCCGTCATCTGCTGACCCGGAAGGCTCTTATCAACTTCCACACATGACACAACTCTTAGCCAGCAAAACCGGGGTTGCTTCCTCCCAGCTGGACCTTGGCACCGCTTCGGCAACAACGCAGTTGTCGAGCTTTCCACAGCTGGTTGACGTTCCCAACAGTACCGGACTCGAACAAAACAAGGCTCCCTCGTCGGTGCTGCACGCCAGTTCAGCATCTCCTGGAGGCTCCCCATCGTCTGGTCAGCAGTCTGCCAGTAGCTCCGTGTTGGGTCCCACGAAAATGAAGCCAAAAATCAAACGCATTCAGCCATCGTTGGACAAAGGGAATGGAAAGAAGCACAAAACTTCTCATGCGTGGGCCAGCTCCTCCGAAGCACACGTTCCCGACAGAGGGGCCACTGCTGTACCCCAGGTCTCGGCTACAGGGTAAGAGGAACGTTTGATGTTGCTCATCCCCGATGTTTTGTAACAATATAAGAAAGAGTCTCGCGCTAGCTTTACAGCAGATTTTCCTTTAGAGTGATGGTTTCTAAGGTAAAAATCCCAGCTGCCGACAGAAAGCAAATCTCTCTCAAGGAGTTGGTAGAATTTTTACCTCTGGAAAGGCAAGGGTGAAAAAACGAGGACTTTGAGGATCAGGGTTATGAGGACTTTATTCATAGATGACAGCTCTGGCAAATTAAAGAGTGTTCTAGAGATATCAGTAGAGAAAATGGCACTCAGAGGGGGATGTGTTCTACTCCTTGATGTTGTTAATGTGTGTAAGTGCCCTAGAAGCTTTAATTGTGCTATTAGGAGCATGCTAAGGCACCAGGTGACACACCGTTACGGTGTCGCCTTGGTCATTCTGGATACAGAATTTAAACCAGGTGCCGGTTTCTGTGAGCTTAGTGTCTCTCCAGTGTGCGGTTTATTATTCCTGCCCCTCTTCCCTCCCTTTGGTTCCTACGGACAAGAGGGCCCGGGGAGGAACTGGGAGAACGGGGGGAATCTTGCTCTCCGCTTTGTCAGAACAGCAGAGCGTGCCCTTGTCTCTCGCAGTAGAGGATTGCTTTCCAGACCTGAAATTGAAATGACATTTGAATTGACTCTCTGATATATGGGTCTGCAGAGAGAGGAGGAGTTGCTGGTCTGTGTTTTACACGCAAAACTAGACTGTTTTATCAGTGTATTCCATAGCTGTGTCTTCGTGTCACACTGCCAACAGCCACTGGTTTCTCCAAAGACGCTGCACCGCTGGCTTTCGGTCCTGGCTGCCTGAGAGCAGTTGTTACTACTTCGGCCGTTCCGCCGAGCTGCTGAACCGCTCGTGGCAGCTTCCGGTGGATCTGCCACTGCTTTCCAGTCTTGCTTACGGCACATACGGCCTGGCAGGTATTTTGAACGTTCCTAAATCTTTTTGTTCCAGGACTCCTGTGATGAAGGCAGACGCGCAGGATGCAGCATGCGTAGATCAGCCATCACAGAAAGAATGTGGCCAGTCTGCGGGGTAAGCATTAAACAGACTCTGCCATCGTATTGTGCTCGCTTGAGCTTACGGAAGTTTATACAGAGCATGCGAGAAGTCTTCCTTTGCTAATTGAAATACCTTGGGAGCTTTCAGTCTGGAATGAGCGGTCGCACTTAGTTGTAATACGGAGCCGTTTTTTAAATTGAGTTGCGTATAGTGGTGGGGAGCGTACTGCTTGCAGAGAACAAGGCTACTCGTGCAGTCTTGGCTGATCATATGTTAGCGTACACCTCGTTACCGAGCAGAGCTGATACAAAGAACAGGTCACGGGCTGCACTGCGTGAGACTGCTACCCGCAGGCTGATAGATGCCTCGGAAATAAACGCTGCTGAGGAGAGTCTCTTTGCTTGTTTCTTTCCAACCGAGCTGATGTTAGAACATTTGATCTGGAGAAGGGTTCTTGTGCCTCTGTCTAGTTCTCAGGTTTTGTAGGTGAGTGTTCAGGGCTGGTGAGGAAAGGAGGTAGGTGGTTAAATATTTTTCTTCATATTCGCTTTCTTCCCTCCCAAGGCAAGCGGCGGTCCTCCCAGAATCTCAGTCGACACAGAACCCGACAAACGAGCAAGAAAATGCAGGTATGTCGCTTCTAGAAAAGCATCGGGCCTTGGGATTCTTCAGGACTGGGAAATTAGTACCTTGCAGTTTTGATTTTTGTGTATCTCGTTCTCTTGGGAAAAATCTCAGAGCTAGCAGTAGTCTTGTTGTTCTTCCTTTGAAGGGAGGAAAGGTTTGTTCGCTGTTAATAGATAGCAGACAAATAGTTGGGTCTCTATTTTTAGCTTGTGGCAATTTCAGCACTTAAGATTTCACACTCTTACTACAGTACTGTCTAGGCTTTTTTCTTGGATGGATTTACTGGTCCAAAGGCAGGTTAGTAAGTAATTCTCAGTTGTGGGAAAAACCATCGTTCTACCCAATCTCCATCTTCATGCTGGCTTCTGCCTTTTCTAGGCTCAAAAGCTCTGGAGGAAGAAGAGAGCACTTTCAGCTCCCCCCTTATGTTTTGGCTTCAGCAAGAACAAAAGAGGAAAGAGTGTCTTGGTGAGAAGAAACCAAAGAAAGGTTTGGTTTTTGAGATCTCTAGTGATGATGGTTTTCAAATCTGCGCAGAAAGCATTGAAGGTGAGAACTGTACGGTTTTGGTTGTACTGATTTTAGCTTTCTTTGCTAGAAATAAAATGATGACTTCTGAGGATGTCCTGCTTGCTTTTTTCAGAGATCAAAAAAACCCCTCTTGGTTTACAGCCCTAGAACAATCCTAGCCTCTAACAGTGTCTGGATTCTGTTGATTTGGGGTTTTTCTCAGTAGAATATATTCAGTGGAATGTGTACAGTTTCCCCTTTTTTTTAATCAATTGACCTATGGTGTTGAAGCATATTTTGTCAAGAAATAGTCAGCGTGCATCAGGCAGTAGGGCATCTAGACTTTTCCTCCAGACCATTCACTGAAGATACCTGCTTCTCTTTATGCCAGAGTGATTTTTGGAGAGGATTGGGTCCGAGGACCTTAATTTATGGCCCGTGCAAGGGGGCCCACTTCATGTTCTCCAGTTAGCTTATGTAAATAGGAGCGTTTTGCTGGAAAACAGCACGCTGCCCACGTACATAGAAGTCTCGTGATGGTATGTTGTCTCACTGGAAACCCGATAAGACGCGGCAAAATCGGAGGCATAGCAGGGCACCCGTTTAGGCAGTCTGCAGCGCCCCGTGCTCGGATACTCTTTCACTGTTCTGTCTTCTGTTTGTGTGACTGCAGATGCCTGGAAGTCACTGACCGACAAAGTTCAGGAAGCCCGTTCTAACGCCCGCCTGAAACAGCTCTCTTTTGCAGGTAATGCCCAGCGCCAAACTGCTTTCTGCTGCGCTTTTGAACGTCTGAGGGCAAGCGGCTCTTTTTGTGAGCGTCCTAGGGTTCAGGGTCTGAAGAGTTTCGGGTTCAGCTGCTGACTGCTTTGTGGAGGATAATTTCTTCCCGATGAAAGGATTCAAAATCCCTACGTGGAATGAAGTAGCTAAGACAGGGCTTCTGTGGGAGTTGCAGGCTGGTGCACAAGTTGTATTTAACGAGCTGCTGTGTCCTCCTGCTCCAAGTCCACATTGTGAGCTGGGGTTTTTGGTTGTGCTGTTTCTTGCTCCAGGCGTGAACGGTTTGAGGATGCTGGGGATTATCCACGACACCGTTGTGTTCCTGATTGAGCAGCTGTATGGAGCAAAGCACTGCCACAACTACAAGTTCAGATTTCATAAGCCGGAGGAGGCCCACGAACCTCCCCTGAATCCGCACGGCTCTGCCAGGGCTGAAGTCCACCTGAGGCAAGTGCGAGCTTTGTCTTTGTTCAGGTTAACGGCCAGGTTGACTCCCTGGCAGGGCGCAGGCGACAAACCTCCCCAGCACTGAAGCTCTCGGTTAAAAAGAAACGTTAGCAGCTTTCTCATGTAAATCAATCGGATGGCATCTTCTGAGTCTGCAGGTTTTTCTGTGCCGTTTTTGCTGACCGTTGCTTTGTTTAACAAAGCTTTCCTGGCCGGTGCTTTTATTCACGGTCCTCAGAAACTGCAGTGTGTCATCCTGATGGGTAGAAGGCTTTAAGAGGACAGACTGGAGGAGGTGTCAAGCAGCGAGCGCGTCAGACTGTTGTGGCAACCACGTGTTTGTTTTCAGACAGTAAAACAGACTGCCTTTCCTCTCTTTAAATTGCAGGAAATCTGCATTTGATATGTTTAATTTCTTGGCTTCGAAACACCGACAGCCACCAGAATACAACCCAAATGACGAGGAAGAGGAAGAAGTACAGCTGAAATCGGCCCGGTAGGTGGCGGGGTTTAACGTTGCAAAGGGGAGAGTGATGCTGCGGTGCGAAAACGAAGAGCTCGGGCTTAGTTACGCCTCGTGCTCTCTGAGGCAGTGTTTAAAACTTGAAAGCTGCCAAGTACTAGCAAAGACAGGGGAGGCTCCTACAACAGCAAGAGAAACCAACAGCTGAGGGTGACCGCTGGGCCGGTCTTCCTTGGAAGGTTTCTTTTCCTTGCTCATGTAAAACAAGCTGGTGGAAATTGGGCAGAAGAGGGAGGAAATGGTCTTTCTTGTATAGAAAACACCGAATTAATTTTGTGTTCTCGTGGGCTGCAGTGTCATGGTGTCTAAGTTATTGTATCTTGGAAAGCGTCCCAGAGAATATGTGGCACGGAGTCTCAAATAAAGGTCACCGCTTAGCAGTGTCTCTTTCTTCTAGGAGAGCGACTAGTATGGATCTGCCAATGCCCATGCGCTTCCGACACTTGAAGAAGACCTCCAAGGAGGCAGTTGGTGTCTACAGGTAGGGTTTTGTTCTGGTGCCTCTCGTCTTACTCTCCCAGAGGTGAAAGGGGAAACCTTCTGGGGAGTCGGACTGCAAAACTGAGGGGGAAAAGCGGGTTTGGGTTTTTTCCCCTCCTCCTTCTCCCCGCCCAAGTTATGTATTTGTGAAGTAGTCCTCAGCGCAAACTGCTTACTCCTCGCTGGCTTACCGTGGTGACTGGTAGCTAAAGCACGCGCTCAGGAGTGGGCAGGAGAGATCTGGCATCGTTCTTGTTGGTGTTAGCTTAGAGAAGAGCAACGACAGCACAGGGATCCTTGTAATGAAGTACCTTGTCTTCTGCAGTGTTGGCTGTCTTGTGTTTCTGAGTTTTGCTTGTGTCATTTGGAATGCCTGCTTATCTTGTTGGTTTTTTGTTGGTTTTTTTTTTAAGGTCTCCCATCCACGGCCGGGGTCTGTTCTGCAAAAGGAACATCGATGCAGGTGAGATGGTGATCGAATATTCAGGCAATGTCATTCGCTCCATCCTCACTGACAAACGAGAGAAATACTACGACAGTAAGGTGAGTTGTGGGCTTGTGCAGAAGTTCTTAAAGAGTTTGGGAGAACTAGACAGTGGCTGTGAAGGTAGGACAGGCTTAGGCCGTGCGAAAGCTGCGTTCGGAACATCATTCCGAACACTGGGGCTGCAGGCTGCTGGGGACATTTCCATTCTTGCCGGAGCTCTAGAGGCGCTTCTTACTTTCCCCGGTGGGCTGGGCAGGGCCTGGGTCCAGTTTTAGCACCGCCGATCCGGCAAGCGCGGGCATGGATGGTTCAGGCGCGAACTCGTGAAGGCAAGTGAAGAGAGGTTGCAGGCACCCGCGAAGACCTGGCTTTGGGTTGCTGTGGTCAGCCAGGCTGTCTGCTAGGGCGGCTCTGTCTTCGCTTCCCCGGCCTCACCCTCCTTCTGTCCTCTGTGCAGGGGATCGGTTGCTACATGTTCCGCATTGACGACTCCGAAGTGGTGGACGCCACCATGCACGGGAATGCGGCCCGCTTCATCAACCACTCCTGCGAGCCCAACTGCTACTCCCGCGTCATCAACATCGATGGCCAGAAACACATCGTCATCTTCGCCATGCGCAAGATCTACCGCGGGGAAGAGCTCACGTACGACTACAAGTTCCCCATTGAAGACGCCAGCAACAAACTGCCCTGTAACTGCGGTGCCAAGAAGTGCCGGAAGTTTTTAAACTAGAACTTCCAGCAGCTGCAGGTGAGCCCTGAAGGGCCTGGGGCGACCCAACGCTTCGAGCGAATCCCTCCCTGGCCGTTCGGACAGGACGGGACGGGACGGGGAGGCCGGAGGCGGGGGTGAAGATCGGCTGGGCTCAGGGACCTGACTGGCGGCTGCGTTTCTCTGTCAGAGTCCACATCTTCATGTCTCGCATGCGCACACTTACCCTTGTGAAAGGCACGGGCGGCTGGAGAAGATCCTCGGCGCGATTATGTTTTTGCCATTGTCATTTCCCCCCACCCCGGTGTTGGTTTCTCAGTGTGGGGCTACTGAGCGGGAGAGGGGAGGGAGGGGAGGCCGGCGCAGGGCCAGGCGCGGGGGAGCGATCGCGGGTCCTGCCCCTTTGTGTCTCTGGGCTCGGAGTGTCCAGCGTGGAGTTGTTCTCCTCCTCGTCCGAGGGCTGTGTCCGAAGTTTGGCAGCGCGGTGCTGGAGTGAGCTTTCCTGCTGGGGAGAGAGGCTGCGCCCCACCGACCGGCTGCCCCGAGGGCTGTGCGTGTGTCTGCGGTTCCTTGGGCTGCGCGTCTGCAAAACACCATCTGGGCGCGGGCTGGCGTGGCGCGGGGCGGCGTGGCGCGCGGCCGGGGCGACAGGGGGAAGTTGAGCGGGGGCGCCGCCACCGGTCTGTATGAGACAGGCAGTG
>Ga0181612_144989_pt1 | contig 33120 bp, 20 predicted proteins | sample HoacroProtozoa21_FD_119630 | JGI IMG/M metagenome (GOLD analysis project Ga0181612, IMG submission 119630) | Hoatzin crop microbial communities from Cojedes, Venezuel. Combined Assembly of Gp0051906, Gp0051904, Gp0051908 | reverse complement strand
CCGGACTTGTCGTTGTCTGTCTTGCATGACCTGTCATCTGTATTCTGGAATCCAATTGACGAGAACTCGGTAGGTTCAATTCCCTTCCCTTGTCTCTTGCACTGTCAATTCCTCATTGCAAACATTTCAAGGATCTTTAGTGTTTTCGTTTTGTGAGCCGATAAAATTGGCGTCAAAAAAATCGCTCACTCAATTTTCATCTTGTGAGTCGTCGAAAACGCTGCAAAGGTATAGCCATTTTTGATACTGGCAAAATTTTTCGACGTTTTTTTTCAAAAAAAGGCGTTTTTTTCGTTTTTTCGACCGTTTTTGGAGTTTTTCCAGGCCAAATTTGGGTGTTTTGAAGAGCCAAAACCGAGTGAGATTAGCACGTCCTTTAGAATTAAAAAAACAGGTGGCAATGCCAAAGCATCACCACCCCCTAATCATTAAAATATAAAATATAATAAAAACTATAGGCGTCAATGTTTAGAACAATGATAACTGCCTGGGGTCCTCACCTGGATGAGGTGGCATATCATCATCGGGTTGTGAAGCATCATCGGGTTCATCCCAGTCAATTTCATCCATATTGGCCAGTGGAGACGGTGTTGTAGAGGGCGCAACCTGCTTTGGTTCATCAAATTGCAGTGAAGCAGCCTTGCTCTCTTGAGGCTGCTGTGCCGGCACTTGCCTTGCTAGTGCGGCGATGCGGCGGTCTTTTTCGGCAAGAGCATCGGTTGCAGCATTGAGCTCGTAGGATTTCTTTTCCAACTTGATTTGCAAGTTCTTGAGTTCTGCTCTAGCATCATCTCTCTCCACGGTGAGCCTATCGATTTCGGCATTGCGCTGGGTTTCGTCGGCAGACAAGTTGTCTAACTGGTTCCTGTAGTTCTGTGCCATTGCGTTGGCGGCTGCAAGCTGTTGCTTGAGCGCATCGATTTGGTTGCCAGTTTCAATGCTGCGGCTTTCCTGCACGCGAGCAATCTGAGCGGCATTGTTGTTGAGTTTCTCGATATCCTCTTTCATGCGCTCATTATCTTGTTGAGCGACAAGCAATTGCTTGCGCATTTCATCATATTCCGATGTGCGGCGTTGCATGTCAGCCACTTGCTGCTTGAGTTCTGCTACCTCAGCATTTTTCTTGTTCCTGAACTGTTCAAATTCCTCGATTTTCTCTTGTACTTCTTCGGCCATTTGCAGTTCCTCGTTAGCTTGTTCAAGTTGCTGCTTCAACTCGTTGTTCTGTTCTGAGAGTTGCTTCACGAGTTGTTGCTGTTCTTGCAGTTGTTGCTTGACGAGTTGGGCTTGCTTAGCCTCATCGCTGTTCTGAGCCTTGTTTTTCTCTTGAGCGATGAGTTTGTCTTTCTCCTCGACCTGCTTGGTTTTAGCATCCAGCTGTTGCGTGGCTTCGTTCAAGCGTTTAGTTTTCTCGGCAAGCTGTTTCTTGCTGGCCTCGAGCTGGTCATTGAGTTCTTGGATTTGCTTGGAGAGCTCATCGCTGCCATTCTGCTTGATTTCCATAGCTTTCAACTTGTTGAGGAGGCTTTTCTTCTCAACCTCATGCTTGTCGTTGAGTTGTTGCAGCTCGGCGACTTTGGCCGACAGGTCATTAGCCCTGTTCTGAACCGTGCGCCGCTGTGCGTCGTTGGACTGCATTTTCTGTTTGTTATCAGCCATCAGCTGCTCGGCTTGTTTAACCTTGTTGAGCAGTTCCTGTTTTTCCTTAATCCACTGCTGTTCGACAAGCTTCATGACAGCCTGGGTGTGTTCATCCATGAGCCTTGTGGCCTTGTCGGCAAACTCGGCGTCGATGGCATACTCCTGTTTCTGGTCCACACCAGGTTTTCCATCCTTCTTGCCCTGTTGCTCAGCATTCTTGTCCTTGGCAAAAGGATTGACATAATGGGAATGCGACATCTCATAGTAGTCGTACTCATCGCCGTCGGACATGCCGAGGGCCCGTTTGAGAGAATTTACAATAGCCATATTTTTAATAATGCGTTAGTTTTATTGTTTGTTTTACTTGTTGTTTACACTCTTGTTGTGATGACTGCCGCCATCAGGTTTGAGAACGATGCCCACACCCTTGATGCCATCGATGGCCACCTGCAACGGTTGCTCAAAGCGCACGACCCTGACAAGAGGCGTGTCAAGCACAGCGGGGCATGCCATGATGTAGTCCACATCGATGATGCTGCCGTCGCCCGGATTACCCACTGTGAAATAGCCCACCCCATTGGAAGTGAGGTTCTGAAAGAAGTGGGTACCTTGACTGGGCTCGATGCGTTTGCCTGGCATGGAAACCTCGACGATGAGCCTGGCTGCGGCGATATCGGTCCACTTGACAGGAATGCCCAATGCAGGGTCCGATGACCCCCACCTGCCAGGTCCAGCAAGGATATAGTTCTCGTTCCAACCGGTAAAGTTACTATTTATTTTTTCAATAGCACTAGCAATTTTGAAATTATTTTCAAAACTGAACGAATTTTGTTTAACCAGCACGACACCGCGGATGTTGTCGGTGATGCCATGACCCAGTGCTGTGGTGCTGCGAATGAGGATGTTAGCATCATCAACATCGAACAACTGGTGCTGTGGCATCTCGCTGCGGTCCACCATGGGGCGAATCTGCAACCAGTACAATCTGCCCTTGCCACCAGCATTGTTACCCGCCGATGGCAACACCCCCGCAAACTCAATTTCTACCTGCCGCCCCATCATCTTGGCACCAGTGTCAAGCATGAACTGCACCGCCGGGGCAAGCGGAAACACATCGTGCTGCAAGATGTTAGCAAACGTCACGACCTTGCGACCACTCATCTGGTCGTTGTCCACAATGACATCGCTGTTGAAGTCATAGGTCGAGACCATGTAGCGCAAATCGCCCTGGTCGGCAGCCTGTTGCACAGGAACAACCTGCATATTGAAGGACTCGTCGGGCGAGAAATCAGCATCGGCATGCGTGGTGTCGATGGCATAAAAACGCGTCTGGGTGTCACGCAATGCCAACTGGGTGGTGCTTGTCTGCAACACATGGCGCGGATGGGCCGGCGAGAAACGCAACGCCATGCCCCCATCAACGATGTACTTGCCCATGCCAACAGCCACCTCACACACGCCCTCGTCGGCACGCTCATCGCCAACAGGATAGTAATTGCACGAGCGAGCCACCCCCGCAAACGACGGATAGAACAACGTGCCATGCTGCTGCCCAGCCACACCCTGGATGATGATTGCCATCTTCTCCTGGTCAATGACATTGCTGGTTGCACTCATATAGGCCTTGCTCTGAGCATAAAAGACCGAAGCATAGACCGCCTTGACGGCTGTGGAGAGCAACTTGAGCGTGCGCTCCTTGTCGGGCAGATGAGGCACCATGTAGGTCGAATAGATGCCTGCAAATGGCTGATAATGACTATCCTCAAGCAAGCTAGAGCTGCGCACCGCAAAGGGGCCATCGATAACATCATAGATGGCAGCAAAGTCGTCACGAAAACTGTCGGGCAACTGAGCCTGAGTGAAGGCCGCCAGTATCTGCTCGTCGGGAACATCACTCAACGCCAATTGATAGAGGCCGTTATCCTCCATGAACTGGTCAAACACGTCGGTGCACAGCACCACAGTGTGGGGGATGCTGATGGTGATGCCCTGAAAATCATCGCACACAGGATTGTGCTTAATGATGCTGTCGATGAAGGCCAGACCACGCCCCTTGCCGCCCAGCGAACCCTGACCGATGCGGGCAAAGTTGCTGTACTTGTCAAAACGTTCGCGCTTGAACTCGGCAACGACACCACGGTTTTTCATGCGGCGATACTTGACAATGAGGTCAAAAAAGAGCTGCCGCACCGCCGGTGCCTCGTCGATGTTGACAAAACGGTGTTCGCGTATCACATTGGCAATGGGGAACAACGCACGCGAATAGAGCCAACGCGAGATGTCGTTCTGCTGAGCATGATAGAGCAACGCCTGGGCGGGAATGTCAAACATCGAGTCCTGCAACTGCTTGAGGTCGTGGATGCGCATGACCTCGCCACCAGTGGCGGGATTGCGGATAATGAAGTCGCCAAAGCCAAAGTGCTCCATGATGGCATTGCCCAGGTCAACAGGCAACTTCTTGGAATTCTTGTCCAGAAATGTGCCGCCAAAACGGGATACCCGCTGGGCATTGTCGGTGTCGCTCGACTCGATAATGATGGGCAAGTAGGGGTCACGGCTACGCAACTCGTGCGCCAGCGCAATGCCCGCCTGCTTGTCCTTCACGCCACAACGCATGAACGACACATCGCTCACCACACCCAGGATGTGGTCCTGATAGGTCTCATAGAGGCTCATCGCCTCCTCATAGTCACGCGCCAGCATGACCTTGGGACGTCCCCTCATGCGCAGCATCGCCTCGTGGGCGTTGAGTGCCTCGGTAGAGAAACGCTGTGACTGACGCAGGATGAACTTGTACAGCACCGGCAACATGGACGAGTAGAAGCGCACCGAATCCTCGACCATGAGAATCATGCGCACACCCACTTGCAGCACGTCATTGGGGGTATTCATCTTGTCCTCGATGAGCTTGATAATAGCCACCAGCAAGTCCACGTTGCCCAGCCAGCTGAAGACATAGTCCACACACGACAGGTCCTCGTTGGCCAACCGACGTGACACCTCACGCGAGAACGCTGTGAGCAACACCAGCGGGATGTCGGGATAGAGCTGCTTGACCTGACGCAAGTTGCGGAACGTGGCGGCAATGTCAACAGGCATGATGATGACGAGGTCAAAGTGTCGGCTCGCCAACGTCTGCATGGCCTGCTCAAACGTGGCGACACGGGTGACACGAGGCGGCGCACTCAGGTTGAGCGCGACATATTCAAGGAAAATCTGCTCCTCGATGCGGCCATCCTCTTCAAGCATGAACGCCTCATAGTTGCTAGCGATGAGCAGCACATTGTAGATGCGCTGCTGCATGAGCTGGTCAAACGCAGTGTCCTTGAGATAAATCTGGCTGATTTGTGCCTCGTTCATCGTTGCTGGTTGTCACCACATTATTTAATTAGTATTATTATTGAGCGGTCGTCTTCTTCTTGCCCTTGGTGCCAGTGCGGCGCGTGGTTGCTGCCCGGCGGCGTGCTGCCCCACCCTTGCTCGCGTTGGCCTCGTCGGCGACAATGGCACGACAATCCTCGAGTGTGAGGGCGGCAGCATCCTGGCCCTTGGGAATCTTGAAGTTTTGTTTCTTGTAGGAGATGTAGGGGCCAAAACGGCCATTCAGCACTTGCAGCTCAGGCTCCTCGTCAAATGTTCTCAACACCTTTTTAGCCTCACTCTCACGATGTTGCTTGATGATATCCTCGGCCTGTTCCAGGGTGACCTCGGTGGGAGACAGTTCCTTGGGCAATGACACATACTTGCCATTGTGCTTGATGTAGGGGCCGAAACGCCCCACCGCCACCGTCACCTGGGCATCCTCAAACGTGCCCAGCGTGCGCGGCAACTCAAACAACTTGAGCGCATCTTGCAGCGTGATGGTTGCCATGCTTTGCCCCTTCTGCAACGACGCAAACCGCGGCTTGGTGTCGCCGTCCGAGCTGCCCATCTGCACCAGAGGACCATAGCGGCCAATCTTGACCGACACCGGTTGTCCCGTTGTGGGGTCATTGCCCAGCATGCGCTCGCCCACCTTGTGCTCAAGCCTCATCGAAGAAACCCTCTCGATATCGGCATGAAAATCCTTGTAGAAATCGGCGATTTCCTGATTCCACGGCACGCGCCCCTCGGCAACGTTATCAAACTCATCCTCGACCTTGGCGGTGAAGTTATAATCCATGATGCCGGGGAAATACTTCTCCAGAAAATCATTGACAATCATGCCTGTGTCGGTGGGGATGAGCTTGCCCTTCTCGTTGCCATACAACTCGCTCTTGGTGCGTTTGCTCAACTTGCCGTCCTTGAGGGTGATAACCTCATAGTCGCGCTTCTTGCCCTTGTCCTCGCCCTTCTCGACATACTCGCGCTGCTGGATGGTGCTGATGATGGGAGCATAGGTCGAGGGACGACCGATGCCCAACTCCTCCAGACGACGCACCAGCGATGCCTCGGTGTAGCGGTTGGGCTGCTGGGTAAAGCGCTGGGTGGCAGTGATTTCATGATCCTCGAGCGCCATGCCGCGCTGCAACGGTGGCAGGGTCCTCATGTCGGGCACGGCGGTGTTGTTGTCGTCGGTGGACTCAAAATAGAGCTTGAGGAAACCGTCAAACTTGACAACCTCGCCCTCGGCGACAAAACGCTCCTCACTGTTGCTGATGGAGATGTCCACCGTGGTTTTCTCGAGCTCGGCATCAGCCATCTGGGACGCAATGGTGCGCTTCCAGATGAGGTCATACAGGCGCTTCTCCTGCACCGTGCCCGTGATGGTGCGGTTGTTGACATAGGTGGGACGGATGGCCTCGTGGGCCTCCTGGGCTCCCTTGCTCGTCGTGCGATAGTGACGCAGCTTGTAGTATTGCTCACCCATGGTGGCCTTCACCTCCTTGCTGATGGCACCCAGGGCCAGCTGGCTCAGGTTCACCGAGTCGGTTCGCATGTAGGTGATGAAACCAGCCTCGTACAACCGCTGGGCCACGCGCATGGTCTGGCTCACCGAGAAGCCCAGCTTGCGGGCAGCCTCCTGCTGCATGGTCGAGGTGGTGAAGGGCGGTGCCGGGGAGCGCTTGAGGGGCTTCACAGTAACGCCGTCAACGGCAAACGACGCCTCACGACATGACTGCAAGAACGCCTCGGCCTGCCCGTGGTCGGCAAGGTGACGGTGCAGCTCGGCAGGAAATTCCACATCACTGCCCGCGGCGGCAAACTGTGCCGTCACACGATAGTATGGCTCGCTCTCAAATGCCTTGATTTCCTTCTCACGGTCAGCAATCAGACGAACGGCAACACTCTGCACGCGGCCTGCCGACAGTGACGGCTTGATTTTCTTCCACAACACGGGCGACAACTGGAAACCCACAATGCGGTCCAGCACACGGCGGGCCTGCTGCGCATCAACCAGATTGATGTCAATGTCGCGTGGGTGCTTGATAGCCTCCAGAATGGCTGGCTGGGTAATCTCATGAAAAACGATGCGACGCGTCTTGTCGGGCTTCAGGCCCAGCACTTCATACAGATGCCATGCAATGGCCTCTCCCTCACGGTCTTCATCACTCGCTAGCCACACGATGTCAGCACGCTGGGCGGCTTCCTTTAGTTTCTTGACGACCTCGGTCTTGTCCTCGGGTATCTCATACAACGGCTTGAAACCATTGTCAATGTCGATGCTGAAGTCACGCTTGTGTAGGTCGCGGATGTGTCCATAACTGGACATCACCTTATAGTCTTTACCTAAAAACTTTTGAATCGTCTTGGCCTTGGCGGGCGACTCGACGATAACGAGGTTGGTTGGCATATCGATTTATCCTTTGTTTTAAAAATTTTGGCGCAAAGGTAGTAACTTTAATTGAAAATTGGCATCCCGCACAACAGTTTTTTTTCAATAGGCATGTGCCAGGCACGCGACGGCAAGCCTCAACTGTGCGCCTGTCAACGCCATTGACGCACAAGAGGCACCCCATTCGCTGGGACGCCTCTTGTGTGTGATGTGACCCTGCCTCAGGGGTCAATAGAGCAGCATCGAGATGCCATAGGCCACAATGGTCGAGACAAACACACTGATCAGGCCTGGCATCATGAAGCTGTGGTTGAGCAGATACTTACCAATCACGGTTGTGCCTGTGCGATCAAAGTTCACCGTGGCAATATCGCTGGGATAGTTGGGGATAAAGAAGTAGCCATACACACTGGGGAACACGCCCAGCAGCACCGGACCAGGGATGCCCAGCGAATAGGCCAGCGGCAGCATCGCCACCACCACTGCACCCTGCGAGTTGATGAGCACCGACACCAGGAAGAAGACGATGGCGATGGACCAGTTGTATTGCGCCACAATGCCTCCCAGCATGTCCTTCATCTCGGTCAGGTAGTTGGCAAAATAGGTGTCTGCCAGCCATGCGATGCCATAGATGGCAACCACGGCCACCATGCCACTTTGCCACACGGCACCTGCAACGGCACGCTTGGGCTTGGCCTTGCAGAAGATAATCATCAGGGCGGCGGCGGTAATCATGATGATTTGAATCACTAGGTTCATCTTCAACGACTTGGGAACCATCTGTGTCACGCCATCAACTACCAAGCCCGCCGACACCAGTTGCTTGGGGGTCATGGTCTGACCAGATGCCAGCGTGACATCCTTGGCGTCCTTGACAGCCTCCAGCGTCTCATAGGTCGGCAACAGGTTCTGGAATACGGCGAACATCACAATCACACCCAGCGCGGCCAGGAAGATATACACCGACCAACGGGCGTGCTTGTCAATCTTCTTGTCCAGCGTGGTGGCATTGCCGCCATACACATACTCGCGCTGCACGGGGTCAGCTATCAGTGCCTGAAACTTGGGGTCCTTGTCCAAATCCAACCCGCGCTTGTAGGAGGCCAGCGACGCACAGAACAGACCAATCAGGCACGCGGGGATAGTCACCATCAGCACCTCGGGGATGGTAATATTAAACCCGTTGGCGGCCGAGATGGTCACAAACGCTACCACCGCGGCGGCGATGGGCGAGCACGTGATGCCCACCTGCGAGGCTATCGACGCCACTGCACACGGACGCTCGGGGCGGATGCCCTTCTTGATGGCGATATCCACGATGATGGGCATGAGCGTATAGACCACATGACCCGTCCCCACCAGCACCGTCAGGAAAAACGTACACAACGGAGCAAAAAATGTGATGCGGTCGGGATGCTTGCGCAGCAGACGTTCGGCTATCTGTATCAGCCAGTCCATGCCGCCAGCGGCTTGCAGCACACCCGCACACGTCACGGCGGCGATGATGATGTATATCACATCGGTGGGCGGCGAGCCGGGCTTCATGCCAAACCCAAACACCAGAATTGCCAGGCCTATGCCTGAAATGGCGCCAAGGGCCAAACTGCCATAGCGGCTGCCAATGTACAGCATCAGCAGCACGATGAGCAGCTGAATAATCATTGTTGCAGTCATACTTTATTTATCGTTCTCGTTTTTAAGGTTATTAATTTCTTTTCTCTCTCAGAACCTCACACACAGCTCCACATCGATGGTGCTGTAGTTGTGATGACCGTCGGCAAGCGTGCGGTCGTTAATAAGGGCATACTCGCTCTGTATCTCAACATACTTGATAATCTGGTAGTTCAAGCCGATTTCATACTGGGTGCGGCTCGTGCCCCAGTTGGCCTGCTTGCGATACAGGTCATAGCGACCCTTGGCACGCAGCTTGTGGTCACGCGTCACCGGCACCACTGCCAGGGCATAAAAGCCGTCAGCCTTGTTGCCGTTGGCCCAATTGACTGTCGCGTCGCTCGTGTTCTCACTCTTCTGGTAAGTGGTCTTGAAGCCATAGCCCGTGCTGTGGATATACTCGGCACGCAACTGCATGTCGTTAGCCTTGTACTCGGCACTCAACGCATAACGGTGCTGACGCAGGCTCACCACGCCACTGCCCTCGTTGCCTTTCTGGTCGATATAGGTGCCCTTGCGCGCATGTGAGCCCTCCCAGCCGAACACGCCAACGCGCATACCCCGGATGGGCATGTACCACACACCGCCTATCAGGTCCTTGCGCTCGTCAACGTCCTTGACGTTGATACCCTGGCCATTGAACACGCCCACCTGATAGTGCAACAGGTTGCGGCCGCTGCTGTTCTTCAAGAAGTCGCCTTGCAGCTGCACGCCGATGTCACGACCATTGCTCGAGTGCTCGCCAGTGCGGTCACTGAAGCCCGACAGCCGCTGCACATTCTGCGAATAGCCCATGAAGCCCTGGTCGATGGGATTCATGGGATTCTCAAACGTGAAGGGACGCTTGAACTGGCCCACCTTCACCTTGAAGAAGTCAAAGCGCTGCCACTCGGCAAACAGGTCCACCAGGCGGGGGCTGCTGCCCAGCGTCGTCGTGTTGCCGTTGAACTGAACCTGCATCTTGTAGTAGAAGTCCTCCATCACTCGACCATCAACCGACGCGCGGGCAATGCGTACATTGAAGCTGTTGCTGTTGGCATCCTCCTGGAACGTCGCCTGATATTGTCCCATGAAAAAACCGCTCAGCTTGGGCTTGGAAAACACCTCTTGAGCTACAGCGGGGACAACAGCCGCCAGCGTGGACACAACCATTAAAATCAATCTCAATTGTTTCATTGTTTGTATTTTTTATTTAGTGGTTATTCTGCATTCATCTTCACCTGCCGCGCTCACATCCAGCCGCGCTCATCGGTGTTTTCCATATATCGGGTCATGCCGTTATCCTCCAGGTCGTCCTCGGTGGCGGGGTCAAAGCCTCGCATGCCGTCATCGTTGCTCGGCTCTGGTGTGGGCGACGCATGATAGGGACGCAACGGCGACGTGCTGTGAACGGCACCGCCACGCGATGCAGCGGCGGGCACACTGTCGATGCTGGCGGTGCTGTCAACCTCACTCGAGCGCAGCACGATAGTGTCAGCGGGCTCGGGGAACACAACGCGCTGGGGTTGCGGCTTGCACGCTGGCAAGGCGGCAATGAGCAGCAGCATGGGGAACAGTCGTTTATTCATTGATATCGTTTTATAGGAATTTCAAACCACAAAGGTAGGCATAATTTTTTTAACCTGCAACGCCCGCCGCGCTCAACGGGACGCAAAATTCCCAATCACCCCACCCCATCGCAACGCATCTCGAGGCTTTTTGCCGAAAAATCTTACATTTTGACCTAAACATTCCTTTTTTTAGATTAATTTCCACTACCTTTGCCAGCGCCAACCAACAAAACTGCCCACCTCCATGGGCAGCATCACACAACCGGCCACAGCACCAAACCGGTGACATCCCCCCACGATGGCAAGCCCATTACCATCGCTAGGGGGATGCCTTTTTTACACCCATCTCAACATCTGGATTTTCACCTCACACCACACTCAAATCGTGATGAAAAGCCAAACCGAAATCGCTATCATCATCACAGCGACGAGGGTCTGGTATTTCTTTTTGTGGGCGTGGCGGATGAGGCGCAGGGCGATGAAGTTTCCCAGCATCATCGCGCAACCGATGAAAAAGCCGTTCAGCAAGATGTTCCAGTCCATCAGGCCGAAGCGGTTGTAGGTTACTGCCTTGACGATGTGCATGGCAGCGGCAGCTGTGGCTTCGCTGACGATGTAGGCCACTGGGGTGAGGTTGAGTGACAGGAATACAGCACTACTCAAGGGTCCCGAAATGCCGAGCATGCCGTTGATAAAGCCCGTGAGGCCGCCGCCCACGAGCATCGTCTTGCGACCGCCCTTCAAGTGAATCTTTCCACGCAACTTCAGGATGGAAAAGACGATGAGCAACACGCACAGCAGCCGTGTCATCAATGCTTTGTCGATGACGGAGAAACCAATGGCACCCAGCGCGGTGAGTGGCAACGCTGGAATCAAGAACCACAGCACCTGCCGCCATTCTATTTCGCGCCACCCCATGCCAGCCCGCGACAAGTTGCTCATCAGCTGGGCGATGGTGGAAACGGGGACAGCCACTTCAACGCCGTAGAAGTAGGTGATGACGGGCAGCAGAATCATCCCGCCGCCAAATCCGATGGATCCTGACAGCGCTCCAGCAACGAGACCTACTATAGCAAGAACGATATACATCGGTTATCTCCTGGCTTTACTAGCGGAATGATAGTATTCGTGAATGATGCATACATTGCTATTTACCGATGGTTAAAGAAGGATTGACTTAAAATCAATTATCTCTCATCGTTACACGTTCTCTTACGGAATTAACAAGTAATTCGTAAATATCAGAGAGCATGGAAATTGGCAGGCCAAAAGCTGTAAAAATTGCTTGATCAAATTTTCTTCTATCTTCTCGTTTAACTTCTTCTTCTATAGGCAAAATCTCTCTATTGGAAATGACTTTAAATTTGTCAATGATGTCTGCCTTTGCTTTTCCAGATATCAAATCGGGATTAAGGAATCGCAGTTGTTTTATGTAGTTAGCATTCAAATCTAAAACGCCGAGATTACGGTTCGTTCCCTTTAGTTCTATTTCCAAGAAAACGACTACCGAATTCAATAATGCCGCCATAAATTCAACGTCGTATTTCTTATTTACTTTCAGTGCAATAAGGCGTTGCCCGATGGTGATGGGTGTTTTAGAATAGCTAAAGAAATATCTTTCATAAGGGTTGATGGATGTTACTATGTCAGCACGCTTGGGATTTAGAGAGTACCAATACGGATTGTGGCCACTACATGCTTGTGGAATCGTTTGTGTCTTATTTTTGTTCAGTTGATTTTTGAACTTATTGATCCAAGAATTTGTTCCAGAATCAATAGAATCTTGATTATCCGAACAAACAAACAACTTAAATTTGAACTCACCGTTGAATTTAATAGACGATAGTTCTGTTGACGATTTTACACAAGGTACCAAATATGACGATGCAATTCTCGTTTCTTGCTCGTTATATGCGGGAATCATAAACATAGGATCCCATCCAGTTCTCTCACCTCTGAAGGGTGTAAAGAGTTCTTTTGAATAATCTACCAAACATCGTTCAAAGAGATCGAAGATATGTGCAGATATAAAAAATTGTGACCAATTACTTTTAGAATCAATACTTTGCATCAATACGCTTTGAGGTATGACGCAAACATCCATTAGCCCATCATTCCGTCTATATAGGTCTTTAAAATTTTTGTCATTAGTCCATTCTGTAACATGAGGATCACAACAATAATCGATAGAAGTGTACAATTTATCGATTTGCTTAATCTGATTTTGCACATTTTCAGAGTCAAAGAAATCTTCCAATTTGAAATTAAGCGTAACAAATTTTGTTGGTTCATCCGAAATAATCTTTTCAAGTACGAAAAATATCGTTGATACTTGTGAATCCTTGAACCAGTGCTCAGCTTTGCTTCTGACAATATATTTAATATGAAAATTGTTAATAAGGAATTTCTTGAATTGTATTCCGTATTCTTTCCCAAGCCATGCATTTGATGTTATGGCAGATAGTATGCCTCCATCTTTAAGGAATCGATATGAGTTATATACGCAGTACGTGAAATAATCAGATCTCTCATTTATCTCAAATTTATCATCATTTAAAAATGCTTGCTGTGATAATTCAAATTTCCCCTTAAAAAATGGAATCATAATCTCACTTGGATTGTCCTCCTGTTGAATAAAAGGAAAATTGCTCGCAATTCCATCAAAAAGTGGGATATTGACAATACGATGTTTGTGAAAATCTTGCGGATCTGGAAATTCGATAGCGTCCCCTACTTCAAGATTAAAGAAGTCGTTTCTCATAATGCGTGGGAAATTATCCACACTTCCTACATCTTGTTTATAAAGATTTATCACGGAAAGAATTGCAGGAAAATGAGAAACATCATTGCCCCAGATATGGTTAAGTAGCTCAGAATGAGTTTGTCTTTGGTCAAAGGATTTCAGTATGTTGTAAAACGAAATCAAAAACGTTCCAGTCCCAGATGTCGGGTCAAACATAACATCATTTTTTGTTTGAACAGCTGGAAAGGCAACAAAATTTGCCAGTGTCTCTCCAGTATAATATTGACCGAATTTTTGTTTTTCTTCAGCTGGGACAAGATTTTCAAGGATATGCCCCATAACTCCAGTTGGAAGATTTCTAAAATCAAACTGAGCAAATGCACTTATCATATAGAAAAGAGCATTATTTGTTACAGTTGAAAATTCTATCCCATCTGTGAAATAAGGCTGGAATATCGCATGATAATCTATTGCTTTAGCTCTATCAAAATACGCATTTAGATGTGTTTTCACATCTTCTGAGTTTTCAAGAAATATTTCATCTAATTCTCCAGGTAGGTTCTCACAAAGATTGTAATAAAAGATGATTTTTCCTACAAGATTATAAAAAGTCAAGGTTGCCAGTATTTGCTCTGGAACAACGTTTGTCGCACTCCTTGAGGAACTTTCTAGAACTTTAAGAGTAGCACTCTCATATATCGTCCACTTTTTATATTCTTTCCTAAATGCCTTGTTAGAAGCGTTCATTTCTTTAATAGCTTCAGTAAATTGTGGCACTATCCTTTTATATGCATTCCTGATAGCATCTATAATGGTTGAAGAAACATCGATAGCAGGTCTGAGCGTCCCATTCCTATAAAGTTCATCAAGGTCATGGAGAATATCAAAAGCCCTTTCACGTAACTCTTTCTCGTGCTGGATATATTTAGAAAAGACCTTGATGTCATCCTTGGTTGTTATATTTTTGCTTGTAGGATATACTTTTAGTTTGGAGAGCCCTTCTAGGGTATAATTATCATCTTCAATTTTCCAAATTATTGCATCTTTGCAGTTCCATGTTACAAAGGAATTTGAATGAAGTCTTTCGGCTTTTAAAAGGGCATTTATAAGCATTTCCTTGTCATCGACATCTGTCTGTGGATCTTTTAATTCCCAACCATTAAACACCTCGCCAGAAATCTTGTTTGTAAATAGAAGAATGTCTGGAAATAAAGTTTTTCCAGAATCCAACTTCACACCTTCATCGTTGGTTACATACTCGAAAGCTGATTTACCTTCTTTTATGGCTTCATTTATCCAGTTTACAAGATGTCCTGTAAAAACGCGTTCATTTATCTTTGTTCCTTCCATAATATATGACAAAATCTTCGCAAACACAATCATTGAAGAAATCTATTTGCGGATATTTATTAGTGTTATTTTTATATGAATGTGAGTTTTTATTCACTTTTGCTTGTTTTTTTAATTTATCGGCTTTAATATCATGTTCACAAGACACATAGCATCTCGATTGATACTCTTTGAGCCTATTCAATGTAATATCAATAAAATCCACTTCTCCCTCATCCTTATGAAGATGAGCGTTTTCATTTTTCTCAATTCCAATAAAATTTCGCCCTTCCAAATAGGCTGCAATTAGGAAACTTCCACTTCCACTTGCGTTATCCAAAATAATATCACCAGGTCTAGAATATGTTCGGATTAAATAACGTCCCAATTCTACTGGTTTTTGTGTGGGGTGAAAAACTTCACCTTCAGACTCAGCAGTTTTTATATAAACATAATCATCTATCTGGTCTTCCTCAAATACTATAACATCATTCGGATATCTTTGACCATCACTATGCACATGGGAAGGATTAAAATCGCCGTAGCTACCAGTGTGCTGATCTTTGCGAATTCCTTTATCATAACTCGCGCCAACCCCCATCTGTGGATTGTAAACAGGTTGCTTTTGGTAAAAAACACACAGATCCTCGTGTTTTCGCAAAGGCTGTTTCTTGGCATTTAGAAAATTGGTAGCTTTAGACTTTATCCACACAATCTTATATTTGAACCACTTTTCGTTGCTCAAAATAAGTCTGGCGGTAAAAATGCCTTGCGAAGTAAGAATAATAGCTCCGTTAGGCTTTATAATACGTTTATATTGTGTCCATAATTTATTTAAATCAATTACCGAATCCCATTTATTTTGGGTGGTACCATACGGCAAGTCGCATAATATCATATCAATGCTGTGGTCAGGAAACTCGGGCATTACATCTAGGCAGTCTCCTTCTATAATATGGTTTACAAATCTATCTATTGTATTCATTACACGTATAATTAAATTCTTATAAATACTGCATTAATTGAAGAGATAGCAGAGTTTATAGGTCAATGTAGAGATAGACACTTTGCAATCATCAAGGACATCTCGATGGATGGTTCAGAACTATTCGTACGCCAGTTGAATGGATTTGTGAAAACTGTTCTAATTGCATCCCAAACCATCTTTCGTTTTTTCTGCCTCTCTACAAGAACGACATTGATGTGTTTTGTTTGCTCCATGTCTCTTACTCGTAAAATTAAACCACAAAAATAATGAAATTTTTTTCAGCAAACAGTAGTTTTGCGTCAAAAAAGTACATTTTTAACAAGAAATTTTTGTTTTCAAGCTTGAAAACCCATCAATCATTGCACCTTGTGCGATGCGATGCGAGCGGTCTCCTGACTATCGCCCCACGCCAGCAGCAGGGGTGACCAGTTGCTCGATTGAACTCGTTTTCACTATCGGGCGAGGGCAAGGGGATGGGGACACGCCGGCGTGATGGGGCAACGCCACCAGCATCGAGCAAGTTGCCACCTGGATGAATGATGCAGTGATGCGTAAACGGGACATCAAGGAAACCACCCTCGTGCAAGGCACCATGGGACAGTCATTGAATGTCCGATTGCTCGGCTCGCAATTCGCCAACCGCAGTTGGCGAATTTATAAGACTTTTATTATCAGACGGCTGTAATTTGGCAGCCGCGGCTGCCAAATTTGCAATAGGCTTATTTTCTGATGGTTGTAATTCGGCAATCGCAATTGCCGAATTGTCATCAAGCTCTTGCCATGCCTCATGACAGGTGTGGATGTTGCGGTCGCTAGAGCCAATGCTGGCAGCCGCACAGGGGGGCTTGCGGCATCGTTGCCTCCCACACAAAAAAATCGGGGAGACCTGGCTTGTCACAGCTGGGCCTCCCCTACTCACACGTATTGGTTACTATATTAAAATTGTTATGGTTTTAAAGCCCCGATGTCATGCCGGGACTCAGTTATGCAGATTCATCACTTGATGACCTTGGCGGTGCTGGTGGTGCCGTCGCTGTAGGTGGTGACAACAATGGTCACACCATGAGCCTCGTCAACCTCCTGACCGGCCAGATTGTAATAGCGCACGCCGCTCACCTGACGCTCCTCGTTCAAGGTCTGCAGACCCGTGTCGTCACCCTTGACCTGGAACTTGTCCATGCAGAACATGCTGCTCGTGTTGTTGCCATAGGAGCTTGCATCGGTGCTGGTAATGGTAAAATAAACGCTGACAACCTTGCCCAGCGTGCTCAGGTCAAAGAATGTCCACTCGTTGGCGGCAATCAGCTCGCCGTCGGTGTACTCGACGAGGTTAAACGTGGTCTCGGTCTCGGTGCCGTCCTCATGAACGCCAAAGGCGTGAAGCACAAAGCTGTCACCCTCGGCAAACGCACGGGCAAAGCCATCACCATGCAAGGTGCCATAGTAGGCCCACGGTGCGTTGCACACATACACGCCAACAGGCTCAAACGTCATTTCATCGCCCGACACATACAACACCTGGTTGGTCTGCTCACCATAGCCCCAGTAGCCCCAGTAGCCCACGATGTAGGGAGCATTGGGGTCGGCCTCGGCAGTGCCGTCACCATTGGTGACAATCTCACCGTCCTCGACTTTCACGCCGCCACCGGCCATGCAGCCCCAGGCATTGTTAACCCAGTCGCCGCTGCCGACATTGCCAGCCTCATCCAGGCCAAAGTCGGTGTCATCGCCACCCAGGGCAGGCACAAACCCGTCCCAATAGTAGCCGCCATAGCTTGAGCCATAGCCACCATACAGGTGGGACAGATAGAAATCGCCATACTGCAACCACTTGTAGGCAGCATCATCATTGTAGGTCTCGCTCCACTTCCAGTTGTCATCATAGGTCACAACCTCGGGGTTGCGCAGGTCTTCCATGTCCATGGTCACCACACCAGCCCGCACACATGTTGCCATCAGGGCGATGGCTGCAAGCGTAAAAAACTTCTTCATATTTTTTTGTAAATTTTTATAAGATAATTAATAATAAAGATTAGCTATCCATTCATTTGCCCGTTAGCACCAGGTCGATGAGCGCGGTCACGTCGGCGATGTCGATAACGCCCTCGCCCGTCACGTCGGCCACCTCGCGGTCAAACGGCGATGGGTTGCCCCCCAGCACATGGTCGATGAGCGTGGTCACGTCGGCAATGTCCACCTGGCCGTCACAGTTCACATCGCCAGCCTCGTTGGCAATCACCGTCACCGTGATGGTTGCGGTCGCCTGCTTGCCATTGCTGTCTGCATTGACAGTGACCGTGGTCTGGCCAGCCGACACGCCCACCAGGCGCAACTCATGGCCACTGACACTGACACGCACCACATCCTCATCACCGCTGCTGGCAGTGCAGACGATGAGTGCCGACATGTTGTCGGCATCGGTGACCGCGCTCAGCAGGTCAACAACAACCTCGGCGCCACGGCGCACTGTGGTGTCGCCCAGGGCAATCTCAGGACCATACAGGTCAGGATATACCGCCATGGCAGGAAACCAGTAGGAATCCTTGAGACGCACCTCATTGACCAGCTCGCGACTGTCGATGTCATAGAACAGCACCCAGTTGCGGTTAAAATTCTGGTAGGCATACTTGGGGGCAGCCTCGGTGGTCTGCACCACCATCTGACCCGTGTGGGGGTCAAAGCTCATCGACGAGGCATACACCGCCTGACGCTCAACCGTGCCATCCCATGTCTTGTCCACCCCCTCGGGCAACAATATCAGCGTGTCGATAAACTCACGGGTGTCAAAGTTGTAGCTGCTGATGTAGTTCTGGTATTCATCGTAGTTGTAATAGACAATCTCGCGAGTGGGGTCAGGGCAAACCATGCGGGCTCGCCACGCGCCCCATGAGCTCTCGGCTCCCTGGGTGTCACCCAGCGTGTGAACCGTGCCCGCCGACAGCGTGCTCGTGTCGATTTCGGTGAAATCAGCCTCAAACGGACCGCTGCCATAGTCATAAATCTCACGACTGTTATTAGCCACATACACATGGCCGCCCGCCGTGACAAACACAGTGACGATGTTGGGGAAACTGATGCTCTTGACCACCTCGTCGGTCGCGGTGTCAATCACCAGCAGCCCCTCGCCCTGTTTCACCGCATACACATACCCCCCCAGGCGCAACATGTCGCCACACTGGTCATAGTAAAGGCTATTGTAGTCGCCCGACGCGCTCGACTCGGTGCCCGCAATGGGACCGCTAGTCGTCATGTTGTCCACATCCAACACAAAGATGCCACCACTCGTGGCGATGTAGCCCTTGCTCGCCGACACCGCACAGTAGCTGCGACCATCATAGGTGCTGTCGCTGTCACCAAAGTTCAGGATGCTGTATTGAAGCTTCAACGTCGTGCCGTCAAGCACACACAGGCGACCACCAGTGGTGTTGTCCGACGAGCTGCTGTAGTTGGCCTGCTTGGACACGATGAACAGTCGGTCGCCGTACATCTGGCCATGCTGTGCCGTCACGCCCAACTTGGCATTGGGGTTTGCAGTGGCAAACACACCATACTCCATCTCGTCATAGTCATAGCTGTAATAGTTGATCGAGCCATTGGTGGTGCCATACTGGTCCTCATTGATAAAAATCACACCGTTGGTATAGGTCCAATCATCGGCCACGGCTACCAGGGCAACCACAGCCATCAGGATTAATGAGCAAAGCTTGTTCATCACTTGTCAGTATTTTGGTTCTGTTACTTTCATTTCAAAATCAGGTCAATCAATGCCGTGACATCACCGATGTCTATCACATCGTCACCGTTCACGTTGGCTGCATCCTCGTTGAAGGGAGACGGCGTCCCTCCCAGCACATGGTCGATGAGCGTGGTCACGTCGGCAATGTCCACCAGACCGTCACAGTTCACGTCGCCCAGCAGCCACGAGGTGGCATCGGGGTGCAAATCCTCGGCACCGCACACCTCGGTCGAGGTCTCGCCCATCCAGCCGCAATACTGCAACTGGCCGCAATAGACCTTGATAAAGTCAATGTGGTCCAGACTGACGCTGTTGCCTTCCTCATCGATGGCCCAGTCAATCTTGAAGCCTTTCTCATCGGCATTGGGCAAGTTGTCCACATACCCCTCACCCAGGAACGGCTGAAACCAGTTGTTGCCCTTGCCACTCAGGTCAACAGCCGTGCAGGGCAACTTGGTGCCCCTGAAGGTCAGCGTCTCGGCATCGGTCCACTGGGGCCAATAGGGCTGGGTGTGAAACGAGATGCGTGAAACATAGCCCTCAACACTGTCGGGATTCTCATCGTTGCTGGTCCAGCGCACATATGTCGTGTCTGTCAGGAACGACAGCGAGGTGCTGGGGGTCTTCTCCTTGTTCTCGTCGGGACGGTAATAGGTGATTTCATAGCCATGCTGGCAACGCTCCCACTCGCTGCCCTTGATCTCATACCACAGGTCGCCGTCGCTGGGCACGCCATCACCATCGGCATCCACGCCCACCATGATGATGCCAGGCTCGCAACTGCCACCCACCAACGAGCCTGACGAGGCACTCTGAAAAGCGTTGCCATAGATTTTCACATCATAGTCATGCTTGTTGAGCACTGGGTGGTCAAAGCCAAAGACGATGTAACCACCATAGCTGCCCAGGCTCACCATGCCGCTGGTGCCGCCACACAGCGCAGCCTCCACCTTGGCATTGATGCTGTCTTGGGTGTCTCCCTGGCTGTAAGCCGGGTTCACGTTCACAAACTGCCCTGGAGCGGGCATGAAATCATACACATGGGCAATGTAGGGCGAATTGTCAGCCATCGCCAGCATCACCGCCACTGCCGTCACACTTGTCATTAGTAATTTTTTCATCATGTCGCTATCAACTCTTGTCGTTTAATCAGTTTCTGGTTCAAGAGTTCACGAGGCAGTTGCCCATTGCAGTTTTTTTTACCACATGCCGCGACACGATTGCCGCACCGCCCCATTGCGGTGGCCAACGTGCCATGCGGTCATGCCTGGATGCGTCATGAGGGATGTCTGATAAAAAAATAGCTTGTGCTGTCCCTGCATCATCATCGTTTGCCTGGTTCAAATGCCGCGTGAACCGTTTTGTTGTCTGGCGTGTCAAGGCAGGTCTTCTGACTTCTCCCCGTCGTGTTCATTGGACGCCTTCCCGGTGATGATGCAGGACATGATGCATGTCGGTGCAGCCCAGTGGCTCGTGTGCCCAATCGACGTGTTGGTGGGAGTTACAGCAGCGGGTACTGTCCAGGATTTGCACCTGATTCCCTTTTAATTCCGCCAGCGCCTGCACTGCGGCACTGGTCGCGAAACCTCAACACCTGTTCAAAATGTCGGTGCAAAGTTAATACATTTTTTTCACACCACGCCCATGACATTGCAAAAATGTCACTAGCAAGCAAAAAAAAAAGCCTGACGCGCTTCACAGCGAGACAGGCCATTCAATAAACAAATTAACTATGGAAAATATACAATTATCTTTCTCATTCGGCCACAGTCAGCAACACAGACTGCACGCGGCAACTTTATTGTGTCATTGCTCCACGGCAGCGTTTTCCTGCTGGACGGGCTGCTGGTCGTTGATGTAGCCCGCAAGAGCCATTTCGTTCTTGTCTCCCACAACCAGCGTGTCATATTCACGCAAGCCGGTGCCGGCGGGAATGAGGTGACCGCAGATCACGTTCTCCTTCATGCCCTCCAGATAGTCCACCTTGCCGTTGATGGCGGCCTCGTTGAGCACCTTGGTGGTCTCCTGGAACGATGCTGCCGACATGAAACTGCTGGTCTGCAGCGCGGCGCGTGTGATACCTTGCAGTATCTGCTCACTGGTGGCAGGCACGGCGTCGCGCACCTTGATGAGCTTCATGTCACGGCGCTTGAGCGACGAGTTGATGTCGCGCAGCTTGCGCGCCGTCAGAACCTGGCCGTTCTGGATGTCCTCGGCATCACCATGGTTGGTGACAATCTTCTTGCCCCAGATGCGGTCATTCTCCTCCATGAACTCTCGCTTATCCACCACTTGCTCCTCCAGGAAGCGCGTGTCGCCCGGGTCGATGATGCGCACCTTGCGCATCATCTGGCGCACGATAACCTCAAAGTGCTTGTCGTTGATTTTCACACCCTGGGTGCGATAAACGTCCTGCACCTCATTAACAATATAGTCCTGAACGGCAGTGGGACCCTTGATGCGCAAGATGTCGGCAGGCGTCACGGCACCGTCGCTCAACGGTGTGCCGGCACGCACATAGTCGTTCTCCTGCACCAGAATCTGCTTGGACAGCGGTACCAGATATTTCTTCTCCTCACCGATGCGGCTGGTAACAGTGATTTCACGATTACCACGCTTGATGCGGCCAAACGACACCTCACCGTCAATCTCGCTCACAACAGCGGGGTTGGACGGGTTGCGGGCCTCAAACAGCTCGGTGACGCGAGGCAGACCGCCAGTGATATCACCAGCACCACCCGAGAACGACCGCGGAATCTTGACGAATACCTCGCCAGCCGTGATTTCCTCGTCGTCCTTCTTCATCAGGTGGGCTCGCACGGGAAGCGAATAGGTCTTGACCAGCTCGCCGTTGGCATCAAAGATTTGTGCCTCGGGGATGCGGTTGTGATCCTTGGTCTCGATAATAAAGATTTCGGCCTTGCCCGAGATTTCATCAATCTCCTCACGATAGGTCACACCCTCGATGAGGTTGTTGAACTTGAGCGTACCGCTCACCTCGCTGACGATAACCGCGTTGAAAGCGTCCCATTCACATATCTTGTCACCACTGTGCACAATGTCGCCATGCTTGAAGAACAAGCGCGAGCCATACTCGATGTTGGCATGAGTGAGCACCATGTTGGTGTTGACGTCGATGATGTTCATCTCGGTCATGCGGCCAACAACCACATCCACGCCGTCCTTGTCCTGAACAGTGCGCAATTCCTCAAACTCGATGCGTCCCTCATACTTGGAAGTGATGTTTGACACGGCCGACGCGTTACTGGCCACACCACCAGCGTGGAAGGTTCGCAGGGTCAGCTGTGTACCAGGCTCGCCGATCGACTGGGCGGCAATCACGCCCACGGCCTCGCCCTTCTGCACCATGCGGTGCGATGCCAAGTTGCGGCCATAGCACTTGGCGCACACGCCGTGACGAGCCTCACAAGTGAGGACCGAACGTATCTCGACCGACTCGATGGGAGACGCGTTGATGCGTGCTGCCGCCGCGTCGCCAATCTCCTCGCCAGCTGCCACGATGACCTCGCCTGTGGTGGGGTCAAGCACATCATGCACGGACACACGGCCCAGGATGCGCTCACCCAACGTTGCCACAACGTTGTCACCGTTCTTGACCTCACGACACACCAGACCACGCAGGGTGCCACAGTCCTCTTCGGTGATAATCACATCGTGGGCAACATCCACCAGACGACGGGTCAGATAACCAGCATCGGCAGTCTTCAACGCCGTGTCGGCAAGACCCTTGCGGGCACCGTGCGTCGAGATGAAGTACTCCAGCACCGACAGTCCCTCCTTGAAGTTGGCAAGGATGGGGTTCTCGATAATCTGGTGACCGCCCTCAACGCCAGACTTCTGCGGCTTGGCCATCAGACCACGCATGCCCGACAACTGACGGATCTGGTCTTTAGAACCACGAGCGCCCGAATCAAGCATCATGTAAACCGAGTTGAAACCTTGCTGGTCAGTACTGATCTGCTTCATCAGCTCGTTGGTCAGCTCGGTATTCACGTTCGTCCAGATGTCGATAACCTGATTGTAGCGTTCATTATCTGTAATGGCACCCATGTCATAGTCCATCTTCACCTGCTCGGCACGCTGGTCGCCCTCGGCGATGATTTGGGCTTTCTTGTCGGGGATAAGCACGTCGTCCAGGTTGAACGACAGGCCGCCCTTGAATGCCATGTAGTATCCCATGTTCTTGACATCATCCAGGAACTGTGCCGAACGCGGCACACCGCAGTTGCGGATAACGCGCGTGATGATATTGCGCAACGACTTCTTGGAAATCAGCTCGTTGATGTAGCCCATCTCATAGGGCACACAGTTGTTAAAGATGATGCGTCCCACCGAGGTCTCCTCGATGAGTTTCTTCTCATGCTCACCATTCTCGTTGACCACATCGGCAACAACGCTGATGATGGCGTGCATGGCGACCTTGCCCTCGTTGTAGGCAATCAGCGCCTCCTCAGAACCATAGAACTTGAGACCCTCGCCCTTGTCGCCCTTGCGCAGCTTGGTGATATAATACAGACCCAACACCATGTCCTGGGACGGCACCGTGATGGGGTCGCCATTGGCAGGATTCAGGATGTTGTGGGGCTCCAGCATCAGCATCTGGGCCTCAACGATGGCCTCATTGCCCAGGGGCAAGTGAACAGCCATCTGGTCGCCGTCAAAGTCGGCATTGAACGCCGTACATGCCAGCGGGTGAAGCTGGATGGCCTTGCCCTCGATGAGCTTGGGCTGGAACGCCTGGATGCCCAGACGGTGCAGCGTGGGGGCACGGTTGAGCAGCACGGGATGACCCTTCATCACATTTTCCAGGATGTCCCACACCACGGGCTCCTTGCGGTCAACAATCTTCTTGGCGCTCTTGACGGTCTTGACAATGCCGCGCTCGATGAGCTTGCGGATAACAAAGGGCTTGTACAACTCGGCTGCCATGTCCTTGGGAATACCGCACTCTCCCATCTTGAGCTCGGGACCGACAACGATAACCGAACGTGCCGAGTAGTCAACACGCTTACCCAACAAGTTCTGACGGAAACGTCCTTGCTTTCCCTTGAGGCTATCGCTCAGCGACTTCAAGGGGCGGTTGGCATCGCTCTTGACAGCGCTCGACTTGCGCGAGTTGTCAAGCAGTGAATCCACAGCCTCCTGCAACATGCGTTTCTCGTTGCGCATGATGACCTCGGGGGCCTTGATCTCGATGAGGCGTTTCAAGCGGTTGTTGCGGATGATGACACGGCGATACAGGTCGTTGATGTCACTGGTTGCAAAGCGGCCGCCATCCAGGGGGATGAGGGGACGCAACTCGGGCGGAATGACCGGAATGATGTTCAATATCATCCACTCGGGACGGTTCACATCCTTGCTGGCACGGAACGACTCAACCACGCGCAGGCGCTTGAGTAACTCGGTCTTGCGTTGTTGAGAGTTCTCGTTATAGGCACGGTCACGCAGCGAGTTGGCCAGTGAATCCAGGTCCAGCTCGGCAAGCAGGTCATAGATACCCTCAGCGCCCATCTTGGCGATGAACTTCTGGGGATTGTCATTCTCGAGCTGCTGGTTGTCCTTGGGCAATTTATCCAGAATTGCAATATACTCGTCCTCGGTGAGCAGGTCATACTTCTGAACGGGGGTGCCGTCCTCCAGCTTGGCATTGCCAGGATTGATGACAACATAGCGCTCATAGTAAATGACCATGTCAAGTTTCTTGGTCGGGATGCCCAGCAGATAACCAATCTTGTTGGGCAGCGAGCGGAAGTACCAGATGTGGGCAACAGGAACCACAAGGCTGATGTGACCGCTGCGCTCGCGGCGCACCTTCTTCTCGGTCACCTCAACACCGCAATGGTCGCACACAATGCCCTTGTAGCGGATGCGCTTGTACTTGCCGCAGTGGCACTCATAGTCCTTGACAGGACCAAAAATGCGCTCGCAGAACAACCCATCACGCTCGGGCTTGTAGGTGCGATAGTTGATGGTTTCGGGCTTGAGCACCTCGCCATGCGAGTTCTCCAGAATTTCATCTGGGGACGCCAGACTAATCGAAATTCTCGTGAAGTTGCTCTTGATTTTATTGTCTCTCTTAAAAGCCATGATACCTTAGTGTTGTATATTGTGGATTGTGTAGCGTTATTATTCAAGTCTCACATTCAAGCACAGACCGCGCAACTCGTGAAGCAGCACGTTCAGCGACTCGGGGATGCCTGGAGTGGGCATCGCATCGCCCTTGACGATGGCCTCATAGGCCTTGCTGCGGCCCACAACATCGTCACTCTTGACAGTGAGAATCTCTTGCAGCACATGGCTGGCACCAAATGCCTCCAGTGCCCAAACCTCCATCTCACCAAAGCGCTGACCACCAAACTGAGCCTTACCGCCCAGGGGCTGCTGAGTGATGAGTGAGTACGGTCCAATCGAGCGGGCGTGCATCTTGTCCTCGACCATGTGGCCCAGTTTCAAGAAGTAGGTCACGCCGACAGTCGCCTTCTGGTCAAACGGTTCTCCAGTGGCACCATCATACAACTGTGTACAACCGCCACGGGGCAAACCAGCCTTGTCCGTCCATGCGTTGAGGTCATCCAGCGAGGCGCCGTCAAAGATGGGCGTTGCAAACTTCACACCCAGCTCCTTGCCAGCCCAACCCAGTACGGCCTCAAAAATCTGACCCAGATTCATACGAGAGGGCACACCCAGCGGGTTCAGCACCAGGTCAACCGGCGTGCCGTCAGCCAGGAACGGCATATCCTCTTGACGCACGACACGTGACACGATGCCCTTGTTGCCATGACGTCCTGCCATCTTGTCGCCGACGCTGATTTTGCGCTTCTTGGCGATATACACCTTGGCCAGCTGCATGATGCCCGACGGCAGCTCGTCACCAATCGAGATATCAAGTTTCTTGCGCTTGAGCTCGGCCTCGATAGCCTTGCTCTTGTGCAGATAGTTCATCACCGTGGCGCGGATGAGCTCATTGCGGTGAGCATCGGCAGTCCAGCGGCTCAAGTTGATTGAATCATAGTCCTCGATGGCCTTGAGGAACTCGATGTTGAATTTCTGGCCCTTGGGCACCACCTCATCATCCATGTAGTTCTTCACGCCCTGCGAGGTGCGACCCTCAGTCAGATTGTTCAGCTTCTCGATGAGCACCTCACGCAGGTCCTCCTGACGGGCCTTGTATTCCTTGTCAAGTGCTTCAATCTGCGGGTCAACGCCACGGGTGCGACGCTTCACGGCACGGGCAAACAAGCGTGTGCCGATCACAACGCCCTTGAGCGACGGATTGGCCTTGAGTGAGGCATCCTTGACATCGCCAGCCTTGTCACCAAAGATGGCACGCAGCAACTTCTCCTCAGGCGTCGGGTCTGACTCGCCCTTGGGCGTAATCTTACCGATCAGGATATCACCAGGCACCACATGGGCACCCACGCGGATGATACCACGCTCGTCCAGGTCCTTGGTCGCATCCTCACTCACATTGGGGATGTCACTGGTGAGCTCCTCCATGCCGCGCTTGGTCTCACGCACCTCGAGGGTGTACTCGTCAACATGCACCGAGGTCAGGATGTCCTCGCGCACCAGACGCTCATTAATCACAATAGCGTCCTCATAGTTGTAACCCTTCCATGGCATGTATGCCACCTTGAGGTTGCGACCCAGTGCCAGCTCACCGTTCTGTGTGCTGTAGCCCTCGGTCAATATCTGACCCTCGACAACACGGTCGCCCACATCACAGATGGGACGCAAGTCGATGGTCGTGCTCTGGTTGGTCTTACGGAACTTGGGCAGCATGTACTCCTTGACAGGCTCGTCAAACGACACGAACTGCTCCTCCTCGGTGCGGTCATAGCGGATGCGTATCTTGTCAGCGTCAACATATTCCACAACGCCATCGCCCTCAGCCTGCAACTGCGTGCGGCTGTCATAGGCCATGCGCTCCTCAATGCCTGTGCCGACAATGGGGGCGTCGCTGCGCAACAGGGGCACTGCCTGACGCATCATGTTTGCACCCATCAACGCGCGGTTGGCGTCATCATGCTCCAGGAATGGGATGAGGGCAGCGGCAATCGAGGCAATCTGTTGTGGAGACACGTCCATGAGTTCCACCTCATCGGGTGCGACAACCGGGAAGTCGGCGTTCTTGCGGGCCTTCACGCGGTCGCGCTGGAATGTACCATCCTCGTTCAGCGGCGCGTTGCCCTGTGCGATGATGCGGTCTTCCTCGGCCTCGGCGGTGAGGTAGATGATTTCGTCATTATTCAGGTTCACCTTGCTATCCGACACCTTGCGATAGGGGGTCTCGATAAAGCCCAGGTTGTTAATCTTGGCATACACACACAGCGATGAAATCAGACCGATGTTGGGACCCTCAGGGGTCTCGATTGGGCACAAACGGCCATAGTGGGTGTAGTGCACGTCACGCACCTCAAATCCCGCACGCTCACGCGACAGACCGCCAGGGCCCAGAGCCGACATACGACGCTTGTGCGTGATTTCGGCCAGCGGGTTGGTCTGGTCCATGAACTGTGACAAGGCATTGGTGCCAAAGAACGTGTTTATCACGCTCGATATCGTCTTGGCATTAATCAGATCGATGGGAGCAAACTGCTCGGTGTCACGCACATTCATGCGCTCGCGTATCGTGCGAGCCATGCGAGCCAGACCCACGCCAAACTGATTGTAAAGTTGCTCGCCGACGGTGCGCACACGGCGGTTGCTCAAGTGGTCAATGTCATCCACATCGGTGCGGCTGTTAATCAGACCGATGAGATACTTGATAATCTCGATGATGTCAACCTTGGTCAGCACTCGGGTGTTCGGGTCAATGTCCAGGCTCAACTTGCGATTGATGCGGAAACGGCCCACCTCACCCAGGTCATAACGCTTGTCACTGAAGAACAGGTTGGTGATGACCTCACGTGCACTGTTCTCATCGGGTGGCTCGGCGTTGCGCAACTGGCGATAGATGTAGTTAACAGCCTCGGCGCCACTGTTGCAAGTGTCCTTGTTCAACGTGTTGAAGATAATCTGATAATCTCCAGTGTTCACGTCCTGCTTGTGCACCAGGATGGTGGGCGTACCTGATTCCAAAATCTCAGGAATGTCCTCCTCTTGAATAATCGTGTCACGGTCGATAATCACATCGTTGCGCTCGATGCTCACTACCTCACCCGTATCCTCGTCCACAAAGTCCTCACTCCACGAGCGCAGCACACGTGCAGCAAGCTTGCGGCCAACGAGCTTCTTCAGGTTCGTCTTGTTGACCTTGTATTCCTCGGCAAGGCCAAATATCTTGATGATGTCATTGTCGGTCTCCAGACCAATGGCACGCAACAACGTCGTCACCGGCAATTTCTTCTTGCGGTCGATGTAGGCATACATCACGTTGTTGATGTCAGTGGCAAACTCAATCCACGAGCCACGGAACGGGATGATGCGTGCCGAGTATAGCTTCGTGCCATTGGCATGAACGCTCGAGCCAAAGAACACGCCCGGCGAGCGGTGAAGCTGCGACACAACAACACGTTCGGCACCGTTGATGACAAATGTACCCTTGTCCGTCATGTACGGGATGGAACCCAGATACACGTCCTGTATCTCGGTCGGGAACAAGTGGTCAGGGTCCGTGCAATACAGCTTCAACTTCGCCTTCAGGGGCACGCTGTAGGTCAGACCGATGCTCAAGCACTCATCAATGGTGTAGCGTGGGGGGTCAATATAGTAGTCAAGGAATTCAAGCTTAAAGTTGTTGCGGGTATCCTCAATCGGGAAATTCTCCGAAAACACTTTATAGAGTCCCTCGTTTTTTCGTTTTTCAGTCGGGGTGTCCAGTTGCAGGAAGTCCCTGAATGACTGTAACTGCACGTCAAGAAAATCGGGATAAGGATAGGGATTCCTCACACGTGCAAAATTTACTCTTTCTTTTTTTGGAACTGACATTGACAAAAAATGGTTTGTGAACTCAACTTCTAGTTGTTAAAAATGCAAAAGCAACAACGACGTCCTCTTTAGCGATTATCAACATCTTGATGCCTTGTTGCATTACTGCGCTTGTGTACCGCACCCTGCCTGCACGCCCCTCATGCGACCATGACGGCAGCGGTGACTAGCTTTCTCGCATCAGGCCGCTGCACGGCGGCATTGCCTGCCGCCGGCAGCCCTGATTTGCGTTCTGGTTTGGTCAAAAAATTGTGTTTTGACACAAAAAGGTTAAGAATCGACGTTGGGTGGGGATTCTTAACCTACACACCTGTGTCAGACAGGTGATGTCTTATTTCAGCTCAATCTCGGCACCCAGACCTTCGAGCTCGGCCTTCAGTGCGTCAGCCTCGTCCTTGCTTGCGCCTTCCTTCAAGGGAGCAGGTGCCTTGTCAACAAGGTCCTTAGCATCCTTCAGACCCAGGCTCAGCAACTCCTTCACCTTCTTGATCACCTGAAGCTTCTGAGCACCAGCGGCCTTGAGGATAACATCAAACGAAGTCTTCTCCTCATCGGCGGGAGCAGCACCAGCAGCGGGACCAGCGGCAACAGCAACAGCTGCAGCGGCGGGCTCGATGCCATATTCGTCCTTCAAAATCTGAGCGAGTTCGTTAACTTCCTTTACGGAAAGGTTGACTAACTGTTCTGCAAAATTTTTCAAATCTGCCATTGTAGTATGATTTTATTGAAATGTTGTTTTTAATTTTATTTGTCTTCTTTTTTGGATAAGGTTTCCAGAATTCCGTGCAGCTTGCCGCCACCCGACTGCAGAGCAGATACCACATTCTTGGCAGGCGATTGCAGCAATGCAACAATGTCGCCAATCAGCTCGTTCTTGCTCTTCAGGGCTACCAAGGCATCCAGTTGCTCCTCACCAACAAAGGTGGTCTCCTCAACATAGGCAGCCTTGAAGCCGGGAATGGTTTCCTTCTTTCCGCGGAACTCCTTGATGAGTTTAGCCGGCACATTGCCCGTGTCGCACAGCAACAGGGTCGTCGGTCCAGCCATCGCGTCATACAGGCCCGAGTAGTCCACATCGCACTGCTCCATGGCCTTCTTCAACAAGGTATTCTTCACTACCATCATCTTGATACCGGCCTTGAATGCGGCACGGCGCAAGTCAACGGTACGCTCAGCGTTGAGCGAGGTGGTGTTTGCCAGATATACCACGCTGTACTTGTCCAGCGCCTCTTTAATCTGACCAATCAATACGTTCTTATCTTCCTTCTTCATGATTTAACGGTCTCCTTTCTTGATTTAAGCCTCAACAGACTTGGGATCAACCTTGATGCCCTTGCTCATGGTGCTTGAAAGATAAATACTCTTGATGTACGTACCCTTGGCAGCTGCCGGTTTCAGCTTGATCAGTGTGTTGATGAACGCTTGGGCGTTCTCGCGTATCTGCTCAGGCGTGAACGACACCTTGCCAATCGAGGTGTGTACAATACCTCCCTTATCGACCTTGAAGTCGATCTTTCCTTGTTTCACTTCCTTCACCGCCTTTGCCACATCAGGGGTAACCGTGCCACTCTTGGGGTTCGGCATCAGGCCACGAGGACCCAGAATGCGACCCAGAGGACCTACCTTGCCCATGATCTGGGGCTGAGTGATAATCACATCAATGTCAGTCCAGCCACCTTTAATCTTGTCGATGTACTCTTCAAGACCGACATAGTCTGCTCCAGCCTCCTTGGCAGCAGCCTCGGCATCCGGTCCACACAGGACCAAAACACGCACCTGCTTGCCAGTTCCGTGCGGCAGCGACACAACGCCGCGCACCATCTGATTGGCCTTGCGAGGATCCACACCAAGACGTACGTCGATATCAGTGGATGCATCAAACTTGGTGAAGGTGATTTCCTTAACCAATGCTGCAGCTTCCTCAAGGGTGTAAGTCTTCCCTGCTTCAATCTTCGCAGCAGCCAACTTTTGATTCTTAGTCAGTTTACTCATTGTCAATTGAAGTTTTTAAATGTTCTCAGGGAATTGACCCTTTACAGTGATACCCATACTTCTTGCTGTTCCGGCAACCATTCGCATAGCCGAGGCTAGAGTAAAACAGTTCAAATCAGGCATTTTGTCTTCGGCAATCTCCTTCACCTGATCCCAGGTCACACTGGCAACCTTCTTGCGGTTTGGCTCGCCTGAGCCGCCCTTGATCTTGGCTGCCTCGAGCAACTGAACCGGAACGGGCGACGTCTTGACAACAAAGTCAAAACTCTTGTCGGCGTAATAGGAAATCACAACCGGCAGCACCTTTCCAGCCTTGTTCTGGGTGCGGGCGTTGAATTGCTTGCAAAAATCCATGATGTTGATACCTTTAGAACCCAGAGCGGGACCTACAGGCGGTGAGGGGTTTGCTGCCCCACCTTTAATCTGCAATTTGATCTGTCCAGCAATTTCTTTAGCCATTGTTTTGTTTGAATTTATATGGATTAAAAAATAACTGCGCGATTGACACAACGCCACGTAACATCAGCGACACATCACTCGCGTTCCACTTGCGAATTATCCAGCTTGAGAGGCGTCTCGCGACCAAACACCTTCACCATCACAGTCAGCTCATGACGCTCCTGGTTCACATCTTGAATCTCACCATCAAAGCCGCTGAACGGACCATAATTCACCTTCACCTTCTCGCCGACAATGAAATTGTTGTCCGGGTCGGCGGCCTGCTGCTCGCGGGCCTCGGCATATCCCATCATCGTCATGATCTGTGACTCGGGCACCGGCTCGGGCTTCTTGCCGCCCTCACGGGAACGAACAAAGTTCACAACATTGGTGGAATTCTGAAGGGTATTCTCAATCTCGCCCGTCAACTCGGCCTGCACAAAAACATAGCCCGAGAACAACACACGCTCCTTCAGCACCTTCTTGCCTGCACGAGTCGTGTAAACAGTCTCGGTCGGGACAAGTACCTGTGACACACTCGAGGCAAACGCAGGATCATTCTTGCGCATCGCCTCCAGTAGTTCTTTCACCTTCATTTCCTTGCCCGAAATGGTACGCAAAATGTACCACTGTCGTTTTGATTGAGCCATAGTTTGTTTAAAGAGCTGCTTGAGAATTACTGTTGTTTGAAATTCGTGAATTACTACGACACACCCTTGAGTGGACTGTCAACTATCGCGATACAACCTTTTCAGGCCGACACGCCATAGATGAGGTGCATCAACTCGTTAATGCACAAGTCTATTGCCCATATCACCAGTGACAGTATGACGGAAGCTACCATTACCACCACAGTGCTATTGGCCAGTTCACTCTTGCTGGGCCAAGAAACCTTATTAACTAACTCGTTATAAGAATCCTTGATATCCGCTAGTATCTTGTTAAAAAACTTTTTCATCGCTCGTTTGTTTGCTTCTTGTTTGCACGGGAAGTAAGGCTCGAACTCACGACCTACGGTTTTGGAGACCGTCGCTCTACCAACTGAGCTATTCCCGTGAATGATAAAAGGTGCCGGACACTATCGCATCGCTGGAAGCACCAGCACCCTTTATTGTCTTCTTTATTAATCGCTAGTGCGGATTAGTCCTCAAGAATCTTGGTGATCTGACCAGAACCTACCGTGCGGCCACCCTCACGGATAGCGAAACGCAGACCTTCGCTGCAAGCAACCGGAGTGATCAGCTTCACGTCAATCTCAACGTTGTCACCGGGCATTACCATCTCAACACCCTCGGGCAACATGATCTCACCAGTCACGTCCAGAGT
>Ga0181612_157911_pt1 | contig 33126 bp, 29 predicted proteins | sample HoacroProtozoa21_FD_119630 | JGI IMG/M metagenome (GOLD analysis project Ga0181612, IMG submission 119630) | Hoatzin crop microbial communities from Cojedes, Venezuel. Combined Assembly of Gp0051906, Gp0051904, Gp0051908 | reverse complement strand
ATTTGCTTGAATACCATTTATTTGCGGCCATGAATAAAAAATCAATCGCCTGACCTGTTAAAAGTCAAGCGATTAATTTTTAATCGGTCGGGGTGACTAGATTCGAACTAGCGACCCCACGCCCCCCAGACGTATACTCTAACCGGACTGAGCTACACCCCGATCGCGCTTGGTAGAAACGTGATGGTTTCTTAAAGCGGTGCAAAGATAATGCTGTTTTTCTTGTCTGCCAAATTTTTTGCAATCTTTTTTAAAAATTGTTTTTAATCTCCCTGCTTGGTAGAAAGAGCTGGCTGAGAGTTTGAGTGGTGCTTGTCGAGAATCGGTTTTAGGCAACGCTCAAATCGGGAGCGCTCGACGATGCGATAGTGAGGATGATAGGCGTGCTTGAACTCATCGCTATGGCTCAAGGCGTAGCCTCCCACATCAAGCACAGCAGCAATCGTGGAGCTGTCATGCTCATAAAAGGGTAGTTGCAGATGCATATCGGTAATCACCGATTGTATCTGTTGCCACCGTTGTTGCCATGCTTTCACATCGGGTTGCGTTTCTTGTGTGCTAGCCACAAAAGCATCCAATAGGGAATCAACGGGGAGGATACCTTGAGCGATGGCACGCAAACTCACACGATAGTATTGGCTATCGATGCCACAAGGCTCATATAGCCAATCAGCCATCGAGTCAAGGTTCATAGTCGAAATTTCTTGCATAAGGTTTCGCTGGGCCTCAGCACGATTGCTAACGAGATGCTCTGCCCCCATATAGTCTTGAAAACAACTTTTGTAGATATCAATTAGGCGAGCTTGTGGGTAGTGTTGCAACTGCCACTCTACCCTACCACGAATTTGCTGGGCATCGGTACTGGGTCGCTTGCTCGATGGTGTGCATGCTATGGTGAGCATAATGAGAAGTAATAGCACTAACTTTTTCATTGGCTAAGAGTTTGAAGGAAGGGGGTGAATACTGTCCAAAAATGTCCCTCGACCATATTAGACGAGGGACATAGTATATTACAAATATTGATGTTGTGTCAGCCGAGATGGCTAGTAGCTCGTTTTAGATGGCTTTGCCATCGCTACCCAGCACCTCAACGATTTTGTGCTTGTATAGTTTCTCCATTTCATCGCGAGCAGGACCCAGATACTTACGAGGGTCAAAATATTCGGGATGCTCATCAAAGGTCAATCTAATGGCTGCTGTCATTGCCAGACGGCTATCGCTATCGATATTGATTTTGCACACAGCACTCTTAGCAGCACGGCGCAGTTGCTCCTCAGGGATACCAACGGCATCAGGCATCTTGCCACCGTGGGCATTGATGATGTCCACATACTCTTGAGGTACCGACGATGAACCGTGTAGCACGATGGGGAATCCAGGCAACTTCTGCTCAATAGCCTCTAGCACATCAAATGCCAATGGCGGAGGCACGAGACGTCCTGTCTGCGGGTCGCGTGTGCATTGCTCAGGCTTAAATTTGTAGGCGCCATGGCTCGTTCCGATGCTGATAGCAAGGGAATCGCAGCCAGTGCGTGTAGAGAAGTCTATCACCTCTTCGGGCTTGGTATAATGCGATTCCTCTGCACTCACCTCATCTTCTACACCAGCTAGCACACCCAGCTCAGCTTCAACGGTCACATCATATTGATGAGCATATTCCACCACTTGCCTAGTGAGAGCAATATTCTCTTCGTATGGCAATGAGGAGCCGTCAATCATCACTGATGAGAAACCAAAGTCCACACACGATTTGCATAGCTCAAAGCTATTGCCGTGGTCGAGGTGCAACACAATCTGTGGGTTTTCCCAACCTAGCTCTTTGGCATATTGCACTGCGCCTTCGGCCATATAGCGTAGCAATGTTTGGTTGGCATATTTGCGAGCGCCACTCGACACTTGCAGAATCACTGGTGACTTGGTCTCGGCCGAAGCTTTGATGATAGCTTGCAGCTGCTCCATGTTGTTGAAGTTGAATGCAGGAATGGCGTAGCCGCCGTTGATAGCCTTAGCGAACATGTCGCGTGTGTTGACAAGGCCTAAATCTTTATAATTTACCATAATTGAAACGTATTTTTTAAAAAATGTAGATATTTGTGACTGCAAAATTACACATTTTTCTTTCGCTCGGCAACAAAATCTAGCTTTTTATTGCAATCCTATACGCTAAAAGCCACACATTTTTGCCAATTAGCAAAATTGTTGTATCTTTGCCCTCACAAAACGTACCTATTTTGTTGAACTAAACAACTACAACATTGGACCCTGACCCGTTATCGTGCATTTTATCGGTGCTCAACGTGGCACCCATCGACACTCCCCTTATCCAAGTTAACACACCCACAGTGGGTAGCATTATTGCCATCGTGGTAGCTATCATCGGTCTGTTGCTATCAGCCTTCAATTCAGGTAGCGAGATAGCTTATTTTTCATTGACCCCTAGTGATGTAGAGGATATATCTGATACCACCGTGCGAGGCAAGGTAGCTCGCCTGCTCTCGACCCCTGAGCGATTGCTAGCCACCATATTGGTGGGCAACAACTTGGTGAATGTGATGATTACCATCGTGCTGAGCTTTGCTATGAATCAGATATTTCAATTCAACAGCGGCTGGCTCAACTTCTTGGTACAGACAGTGATACTCACATTTCTCATCTTACTCTTTGGTGAGGTGATACCCAAAATATATGCATCTAACCGCAATCAGTCGTTTGCCAAGATGGCTGCCCAGCCATTGCAAGCGGCAGTGAAAATATTCTCACCTATAACGGCTCTACTGGTCAAGAGCACCAAGCTAGTCAATCGAGTGGTGCATACTCAGACCGAAGAATTGTCAGTCGATGACCTATCGCGCGCGCTAGAGGTGAGCGAAGTTAAGAGCGAAGAAGAGAAAGAACTGCTTGAGGGTATCCTCACCTTTGGTGACAAAACAGTGGTTGACATCATGCGACCTCGTGTAGATATCGTGGATGTGGACTACGAGGCAACCTTTACCCAGGTAGTCAACAAGGTGATAGAAACTGGATATTCGCGTATGCCCGTTTACGAAGGCACACCTGACCATATCAAGGGCATTCTCTATGCCAAAGACCTACTGCCCTATATTGGCAACCGCGACAACACCTTCAAATGGCAAACGCTGATGCGCCCAGCCTACTTTGTGCCCGAGACCCGTATGATAGACGACCTGCTGGAAGACTTTCGCAAACAGAAGATGCACATGGCTATCATCGTTGATGAGTATGGGTGCACACAAGGCATCGCCACACTCGAAGATGTGCTTGAAGAAATTGTAGGCGATATCAACGATGAGTATGATACCGAAGAGCGTTTCTACTCTCGCCTAGGCACCGACACTTGGCTCTTTGATGGCAAGACGCCACTCAGCGACCTAGCTCGTGTGCTCGATATTGACCAAAGCGAGCTAGGAGAGCAGGCCCAAGAGGCTGAAACCATAGCAGGATTTTTGCTAGGCATCAAGGGCGATTTCTTGCAAGAGGGCGAACAGGTGCAATTGGGTCGATTCCTATTCACCGTGACCAAGGTGGTCAAGTACCGCATCGACAAAGTTCGCGTCACCCTGCAACAATAGCCACCACCACACACAACATGGTTTACGTTGACCAGCACTATTGCGAAAGCTTGTATGAAGCTGATTGGCTGAATGGTCTGCAAGGAGCTCAGTTCACCGAGATGACTTTCTTTACCACTCAACTTGCACGTATCGACCTACAGAGCAAGAGCGCGTCGTGGAACATCATGGAAACCAGTAGCAGCGTAGCTCCGATGAGCAACGAGCAACCAATCCCCGATGGCTTGACCAACGTCTATGAGGGTGAGCAACTTGATATCGAACGCTATGAACTCACCATTCCATTCGATGAGCCCTATGAATATCAGGGAGGTAACTTCTTGTACTTTGCTGAACAGCTGGCAACTGAGCCGTTTGCTATCGGTTTCTACTGGAGAGCTGAGGCATTCCTTACCCCTGAGGGCAATGATGACCGTGATTGCAAGCTCACGGGTGTGTGGATTAGCGCTTTTGACTGGCAGAATAGTAACTACCGTCCCATCATGCGCATCCGCTACATCCCCGCTGGTGGCTATCCAGATACTGGCATTGAGGAGCTGAGCGTGACCGACCTGCAGCAGGGTGACGGTTACACCTATGACTTGATGGGTCGCCGCGTGAATCCCGACAACCTGACGCCTGGTATCTATATCTGCAACGGCAAGAAATTTGCGGTTAAGTGAGCGCAATGCCAAGCTAGCTTGAGCATTACCGAACGTGAGCAAATTATCTAATTTTGTAGTGAAATAATTGTATGTTGGTGGCCCTCTAGGCGGGTCGCCAACATTTTTTCTTCCCTCGTGGTGGGGGGGTGAGAGCCTTAGGCGTCTAGCCCATATATACACGCGTTCGGTTGTGAGTCCCCGCGATTGGTCGGTGCGCGATAGCCTCCTCCTCCCTCTTATAGGCAGGCATCATCGTGACGAGCGCGATGGGCGATGGTGAGGATGTGCTGGTCAAACAGGTAGGTGTGCAGCGCAAAGGTCGTGCGGGGGCTGGCGGCAGTGAAGGTGAGCGGTTGCCCCTCGTCTGCCGCTGCTGGTGGTAGTGGCACAAAGGGCGATAGGCGCAGATCGTGGGTCCAGTCGATGGCGGGGTTGCCCACGAGCTTGATGAGCGCTTCTTTGGCTGTCCACGCCACGAGGTGTGCCTCAAGGTCATCAGGGGCTATCATGGCCTGCTCTTGGGAGTTGAGAAACTTGTGACGCACGCGCAACACTTGGGTGCGCCCTCGTCGCTCCACGTCGATGCCGATAGGCACGGTGGGGTCGATGGCCACAGCCACCATGTCGGTGGTGTGGGTGATGCTCACGTGGTCGTTGGGGCGGTCCACCAAGTGTGGTGCTCCAGCCTGATTATGGGTGAGTGAGTTAGCGGTGCCTGTGAGTTGGTATAGTAGTAGCTGCGTAGCTAGTCGCTCACAACAGCGGTGCTCGCCAGTGGTGGTGCCCACGTGTGGGTGTGAGATGCCGTACATGTCAAGCCCACACAGAGCGCATTGCTGGGCTAGCAGGTCGGCACTCTCGGTGAGATGCCACAACGCCACTCGGGTAGTGGTGTCAGTGAATTGCTTGTATGGTGGCATAACGTTTGGTTTCTCTCGTTGGTGGGCATCGCTCGCGATAGCTCCTACATGCTCTCTCCCTCGCAGGGCGGGCGAGGCAAGCCTCGCCCCTACATTCGTTTTATCGTGAGCCCCCTCGTTTTGTCGTGAGCGGGCATCGCACGCGCGATAGCCCTTACATTTCTCTCCCCTACCGATTAGCCGACGCCGTTCTTGGCTAGGTCGATGCGCGTGAGGGTTTTGTCGTTACCCTCACTCACGGCAATCCATGAGCGGTAGCGGCGTCGATTGACGTAACGCTCCACTAGGTAGGCCAACAGATAGAATATGGGGCATTGCAACCATAGCATGCAGTAGGGGTGCGCCACTTGGTGTAGCAAGGCGCCATCGCTTTGCATCAGCACGTATGCATTGCCCATCCACGTGCTAGGCACGCAGTCGCCCACCACGCGCCACAAGGGTGACATGGCATAGCGTGGCCACGATAGGCCTGTGAGGAAGACAAACACCACCGACGAGAACACAATCACCAGGAACACGCTCTCGCGCTCGTTGACAAAGGCTTGTAGCGTCTGCCCCATCAGCGAGACGGCAATGATGAAGGGCAACGCTAGGCACAATATGTCGAGCAGGTGGCCATTTTGTGGGAAGTCAAAGAACATCGGCAAGAAGTGCAACACATAGATAGTGGGCACCACATAGACGAGCTGGTAACACAGCGTCTTGCCAATGATGGTGGCACTCACCGAAGCCTCGATAGCCATAGGGTCACGCCCTCCATTGCGACGACGACGCTCAATACTACCGCCATGTAGCATGGCAATGCCCAATATCATGGTCTGCTGCAACACAAGTGGTAGTATAAACAGCAACACAGCACTAGCGATTCCCATCTGGGTATTGCCTATAGGCACTTGACGCGAGTTGATGATACCGCCCGTATTGTAGAGCACAGGGGCTACGGCAGCCGCTTGTTTGGCGGAACTCATCGCTTGAGTAACATTGGTCAGTGCGCTATACATAGCCTTGTAGCGCATCACCACGCTCATATCGCAATAGAGCGATAGGTGAGCTTGCTCGCCGCGTGTGGCACTGGTGCTAAACTCACGCGGAAAATGCACAATGCCATAGCACTGCTTGCGGTGCATCATCTGTTGGGCCTCTTGCATGTTGGCAGCATAGCCCACGATGGTGATCTCTTGGGTAGCGTCTAGCTTGCGAGCGAACTCGCGACTGAGCTGGCTACGACTATCATCGACCACCACCACAGGCTCGTTGCGCACTAGTTCGGGATTGTAGATCAACGCGTAGAGCACAGGATAGAGGGCGGTGGCGATGAGGAAGAAGATGATGACCCCCTCGTCGTGAAACACCAAATAGAACTCGCGTCGGCACACTTGATAGACTTGGATGAGCCAGCGCATGAGCCAGTTATGTTGTTTAGCCTTGTTCATAGTCAGCGTTAGGGCACATACACAGGATGCTTGCACTCCCTCTTGAGCCGCCATAGTAGCAGGGCTGGCAACAGGGTGAAGCCAATGAGTGCCACATAATAATATCGAGAATAATACAAATCGATGCCGTTGAACGCTTGGTCAACGGTGATGAGGAAATAATACTTGACAGGCATCACAAAGCCTAATGCCTCTACCCAAGGATACATGGCCTCTTGTGGCAACGAGAAGCCGCAAAACGAGAACGACACCACCCCTAGCAGGGTGCATACGGTGGTGGCATATCTGAAATTGGGGACAAAGCAGAACACCAATAGGGCAAATCCTTGATTGGCGAGCACAAACAACGGCATGGCCAAAATCATGTGCCAGGGGTTGCCGTTGAGCGGAAACTCAAACACCCGATACATCATCCATTGGATGAGCCACCCCACGCAGGTGAACAAGAGCGTCTGTGGCGCCAACTTGCCAAATAGCGCTAGAAACATGCTATCACCTGATGTGCGCAGCCATTGGCGGCTCAGCCCAGACTTGAGCTCGGTGCCTAGCGAGAACGCAGTAACTAGTAGTATGAACAAAGCTAGAAAGCAGGGGACAAATGTTTCGTTGAGGTAGTAGTTGTAGTTAATCCATGGATTGCCTGGCATATACACATGGTTGAGATAAGGCTGCAAGGTTGCCGATATCTGCTCACCAGGCAAACCCACAGTGCGTAGCACAGTTTGGATGATGCCACCATTGGCTAGCAACGAGATGGTCTTGAATCCTTTGTACTGCATCGAGGCAGGGCCATAGTAGGCATAGTTCACATAGTAGCTCACCACGGGCTGTCGGCCACCTAGCGCACGCTCCTCAAGGTCGGTGGGAATCAGAAAAAAGCCAAGCACCTCTCCCCGTTGCACAGCATCACGCGCCTGGGCAAAGTCCTTGTATTGCTGACAAATGTTCACTTGCTGAAATGCACCCAGGTTGCGAGCGAGCTGACGCGAGAGGGCGCTGTTATCCAAATCAACGATGCCCACAGGCACCCGTTGCACGATACCCGTTTTCATCAAGTCCATCAGATACCAGCTGCACAGTAGTGGCATGATTACCATCATCAAGAAATACATAGGTCTGCGCACCAATTGCACACAGCCGCGCTTGAGTGAATTATCTATGTATTCCAATAGTTTCATCTAATATAAGATATCTAAACGTGTTGCAGAGGAAGGGGTTATTTATCCAAGAGCACCGACATGCCTGGGCGCAGGTTGGGAATTTTGTTGATGGGTCGAGCCTTCACCTCAAAGGTCTTGCTGTCGTATTGACCATAAGCCTTAGAGGCTTGCCACACCGCATAGCTACCCATGTCGTGGATGTAATAGACCGACAATTTGGTCTGCATATTGTCTAGAGCAGGTATGCGCACGTCGATTTCCTTGCCCATAGTCAAGTCTTTGAGTAACTCCTCACGCACACTGAACGATACCCACATCTCATCGAGTTTTGCAATCGACATGATGGGGGTGCCTGTGGCCACGAGTTCGCCCTCTTGTGGATAAATCTCGCTCACCTCGCCATCGCAAGGAGCGACTAGCACCTGGTCCTCAAGCAGTGACTCTACTTCCATCACAGTGCCTTTAGCTGCATTTTCCATGCTCTTGGTGGCTTTCTTGTCCTCTTGCTGAGCCCCTTTGACGGCTAGATCGTATTGCGCCTTGGCGGCTTTGACTTGAGCAGTAGCCGCATCGTAGGCAGCCTTGGCCTCATCACGCTTTTGCTCGGTGGCTACACCTTGCTTGTACAAGTTCTCTAGACGCTGATAGGTCTTTTGGGCTATAGTCTGTGCGGCGAGTGCCTGTTGCCACACGTTGTATGCGCTCTGCTTGAGCTCATCACGAGTGCCTTTTTCGGCCTTCTGATTCTGCGAGGCAGCAGCCTCTTGCATCTGTTTGGCCTGATAGTACTTGGCATCAACGGTGCTAGAATAGATGCTCACTAGCTTGTCGCCCTTGTGTACGGTGTCGCCCTCGTGGACATAAAATTTCACAATGCGTCCTGGCAACTTACCGCTCACGCGCACAGCATCACAGTCGGCTTGGCCCTGCGTGAAAGTGTCGGCAGGATGTATGAGCAAGATGCCCACAATGGCAACACATGCCATCACTAGAGCAAACACGCCCAATGCTGCAAGCAAAGCTTTGTCTTTTTTACGAACAACGGTTCTCTGTTCTTCTGCTTCCATAATTGTGTAGGATATGTGATTGAATGATTATTTTTGCCTTAAAAAAACACTTGATTAATAGCTCATAGAGCCCATGACCTTAGAGAGATAGACGTTGCATAGTTGCACATCGATTTCGGCATCTATTTTTTCGCTATTGGCTTTAAGCCATGCAGTTTGTGCCTTCATTACATCATCCACAGTGCCTACACCCTCTTTAAAAGCCACGTTAGCTATACGCAGATTTTCATCAGCTTGCGCTAGGTTGGCACGTGTGGTCTCGTAGGTCTTCACAGCCTCTTGATAGCGGAATGCAGCTTGATTGACTTGCAACTCAATCTTGTCCTTGGCTTCGGCCAGCTCCAAACGTTTGATACTAGCATCCACCTTGGCGGCATCCACCTTGCTTTTCAGGCCTCCCCAATGCCATAGTGGCACCTTGAGGGTTGCGCCCACACTAAATGCGGCACCAAAACGGTTTTCAAACCCATTGTAGCTGTTAGGATTGGTAGCATGCAGGGCTGCTATAGCTGCCAGCTTGGGCATCATCTCGCTACGTGCCACTTTCACTTGCTGGTCATAGATTTTGGTAGCTAGTTCTAATGAATGTACATCGTGCCGCTGCTGGTACACCTCATCCATATTGAAGTGAGTGGGTGCTAGCGGGGCTCCTAGGTCGGCTCGGCCCTCATCGGCCAATGTTAATTGGGTGTTTACGGGCAAACCACATAGCTGTGCCAGTAGCATGCGCGCTAGCACCACACCATTGTCCACCTTGGTCAAATCCACATTAGCCTCGTTGAGCTTCACGTCCACCGAGAGCTGATTGGCTCTCGTAGCTAGTCCTTCGTTCACCATCGCTTTCACATCTTTGTCAAGCGATTCTACCAATCGCACATAGCTATTAGCTAGCTCTTGCTTAGCACGTAACGACACCACTTGCCAATAGGCGGCATCCACCTGATAGATGATATCCTCGGCTTTGCTATCACGCATCTCTTGTGCCAGCTGCTCGGCATAGCGTGTGATGCGGTTCATCGCAGTGATTTTGCCTCCCATATAGATGGGTTGAGTCAATGTGAGTGCTCCTCCCATCAGATTGTGAATGTTGTAGGTGAGGCCGCTTTTGGGCAGTAGCGCAACCGTAGAAGGCACATATTGGCCGTCCACCATCAGTGGATAGCCTGTGGTAGGGTCAGTCACTACGTTGTATTGATAGGTGCCAGTAGTGAGGTCAAACGATTTGGTGGGAAGCATTTGGTCTTCACCAATGAGCGACACCTTGCGACTATTATAGATATATCCAGCTTGGAAATCAAAGCTAGGCAAGTAGGCTGCCGAAGCCTCTCGTCGCTGATATCCAGCCTTCTCGATATTGAGGGTTGCTTGCTGTATTTCCTTGTTGTTGCGCAGAGCCATGTGGCGACACGAGTCAAGTGTCACCACTTGGGCCGTGCCCGATAGTGTGGCTATTGCTACCAAACTGAGGACTAAATTTCGTATCATATTCTCCCCTATTTCTTGATTGTTTGAATATTGAATAATGTGGATAAGGTCTGTTTTTCTGTGCAAAGATAAGCATAAATTTAAGAGCTATAATCCCCATTGTGCCAATAATGCCACATTTGCTGAAATTTGGAACACTAGTAGGCCAAATTGTCCACCTTTGTGCCGTTTTGTCCGCTTTGCACACTTGGCATCGGCTTTGCATCGTTGGTGGGTGAACTTTGAGAGGCCGATAGCCCCAAGAGGTTCAAAACGAAACAGATAATTAACAACTTTAAAGAATAGGAGATTACAACAATGTTAGAACGTAGAAATCAAAATTGGTTACCTGATGTATTCAATGACTTTTTTGACAACAATTTTTTGCCAATGCCTAAGATGAACGCTACGGCTCCTGCCATCAACGTGATTGAAAAAGGACAAGAATATGATGTGGAAATCGCTGCTCCAGGCATGACGCGCGAGGACTTCAAGGTTACCCTTGATGAAGATGAAAATCTTGTGGTTGACCTTGAGAAAAAGGTAGAGAACAAATGCGGGAACACAGATAATACGGAGCACAAAGATTGCGATTGTGGCCGCTACTTGCGTCGCGAGTTTGCTTACACCAAATTTCATCAGACACTGCTCTTGCCCGATGATGTTGACCGAGAGCATATCAGCGCCAAAGTAGAGCATGGAGTGCTCACCGTCACTTTGCCTAAAATCAAACCCGAAGAGGTCAAGAAACAGTCCAAAGTGATTGACATCAAATAATCGTCAATTCTACAAAAAATAAGATTGCAGCGCCCCTCACACAAGGGACGCTGCAATTTTTATCACCATAACAACTCACCTGCGAATGGACTATTTAAAAGCTCTTTGCGAACAAAGATTCAAGATAGTGGCTTTTTCATGCGTGGCCGCTGGACTCTATGAAGTTAGGCGGCTTTTTTTGTGCCCCACGCGCTTGAGAAAAATGCGAAAATTTGCTCTCGTCGCTGGTGGCAGGCATCCCACGCGATAGCCACTATAGTCTGTGCGATGTTATTTCATAGGTTCAACAGTGTATCCTAGATTGCGGAAGATGTTGAGCAATCCCAATTCGCCCACCAAATGGCCAGCACCCACACACACTAGCACCGACTGCTTGGGCATGATGTCACGCAGCTTCACCACCCATTGCCTGTTGCGGTTGTAGAGCAGGTGCTCCAATTGTTGCTCGCTATCTCCTAGTTGTGGGTCGGTGAGTAGTGATTGCATAGTGGCAAGGTCTTGTGCTAGATAGGCCTCAGAGAGCCGAGTGGTGATTTCTAGAAACTGGTCATCTTGCTTGCAGGTCTCTAGTAAATCAGCAGCTTGGTCGCGTAGCGAACTATTAAATAGCAGGTTAATCTGCTCATCAACCGTTTCGAGCCCAGCCGTTGGCTTGCCAGCCGCAGCTACCCGTTGCTGCACACCCATATCAATCTGATTGCTCATGTCAAAGTCAGGAAAATACTTCATCATTTGCATAGCCTGCATCTGAGTGCTGATGGCATTGGGTTTGAGCCGATTCATCTGCGGCAATTTCACCCCCATAGTTTCAAAATACTTGTTAAACACCTTTTCTACAATGCTGTAGCCCTCGGGCGAATAGAGTTTATCGAGTGTGCTGTCGGGTGGTGCTATCATCGCTTGTGCCATCTTGAGTTGCACTGCTTGACTCATCAAGCTGTCTTTGTCCACCTCTCCATATACCACATCGCAATCGTCAATAGCTTGTTGCATGCCTGGTAGCTGGTCGAGCATCGAGCTAGGCGCAAAATGATGTGTTCCAAAGATGTAACTAGGGCGTTCCAACCCGTTGCCACTCACTTTCCATAGCAATTGGGCACTGGCATTGAGAGCAATGAGCACAATAGCCAGTAGGATGGTTAGTTTTTTCATTGTTAGTGAACTTTTTGTGTACTTGTAAAAAAATAACTTATTTTGATGAAACAAAGATAGACAAAATTTGGATAATTTGCTCTCATTCGGCAAAAAAAGCTAGCTTCATTGCGCTCACTTACTCGCAAAGTTAGATAATTTGCTCCCGCTCGGCTATTGAAAACAAGTTTTCATCGCTCTCACTTACTCGCAAATTTGGGCTAAATCCCCTAATTTGATGATGAAAATGGAAGGAAATGCCCATTTTGGGTGATTGCCTAATGCTAACGGTAGCTATAATTTTGCAGTGTGAAAAAGTGAATTAGTTATTAGTTGATTATATCAATATAGTCAAGGAATAGTAAGTAAACAGAAGAAATTGCCGCATCGATGCGAAATCGAGGCGGCTTTTTTGATGCATCGAGCTAGTTCACAAAAGTTTTTTTCATATCTTTGCGGTCACAAAAACATACTCCCCGTAACAATCAGTCACTAATATGAAAAAGTTGTTTCAAATAGTTATAGTGCTCATTTTCTCAGCTATAGCTACCTATACAATGGCCGAAACACGCACTCGCCACTTAGGTGGCGATATTTCGATGATGCCTATTCATCAGCAGCAAGGCGTGATTTACAAAGACATCAATGGACAAGTAGTGAATCCCTACGAGTTGCTCGAACAACAAGGATGGGACATGATGCGTGTGCGCCTGTTTGTAGATCCACAGAACGCTTCGGCAAACCACCACGACGAGGGAGTAGCACAAGATTTATCTTATGTCATCTCTCTAGCTAAGACCATTAAGCAACAGGGTTTTGACTTGATGCTCGATTTCCACTATAGCGACACATGGGCCGACCCTGGCAAACAATTCACCCCACAACGGTGGATGGGTCTCAATGCCACCCGTCTTGCCGATAGCATCTATCACTACACTTGTGACTGCCTCACTGCTATGGTCAAAGCAGGCGTAGCCCCCGATATGATACAGGTGGGCAACGAAATCACCTTTGGCATGGATTGGCCCATCGGGCGCATCGACCCTATGGTCGATGATAATTGGGACGTGTTCACCTCATTGCTCAAGGCTGGCGTGCGTGCTTGTCGCCAGGTGTGTCCACAAGCTCAATTGATTATCCACACCGAGAAGGCTGGCCAATGGCCAATGACACGCAGCTACTATCGTCACCTGCAAGACGCTGGTGTCGATTATGATATTATCGGGCTGAGCTACTACCCCATGTGGCACAAGACCATCCCTAACCTAGGAGCCACACTAGACTCACTAGCCGCCCAGTTCCCCAACAAACCTGTGATGATTGTCGAGACAGCCTATTATTACCAGCACGATGGCAAGAGTTGGGATAGTAGCGAGGACTTTGCTCAATGTCCTCCAGGCACCATTGAGGGACAACGGCAGTTCACCGCACAATTGGTCGAGGAGTTGAATCATCACGACAACGTGATAGGGCTATTCTGGTGGTATCCCGAGGAGAACACATTTGGCACACAACCCCGCGGTCATGGCGGGCTCAACCGAGGCTTGTTTAATAGCGCCAATGGTTGCGCCCTACCAGCACTCTATGAGCTATCACGATTTAGCCACTAATTGCACGTGCATGCAAACGCCCGACAATAGCCAAGCGGACATCGCGCGCGATTGCCCCAACAGTGCCTCGCCTCAAAAGCGCGCTGCAACCATCAAGCGTTGCACTTGGCTAGGCTTCTATGTGAATGGCATCCTGGCCATCTTGAAGATTGTAGCTGGCTTCGTAGGACACTCTGGCGCTATGATTGCCGATGGTATCCACTCGGTGAGCGACTTTGTAACCGATGTCATTGTCATCATCTTTGTGGGCGTGTCGGCAAAGGGTATCAACCGCACCTATCGCTATGGGCATGGCAAGTTTGAGACGTTTGCCACTTTTCTCATCAGTGTGGCGTTGCTAGTCGTTGCCATCGGGCTATTTGTCAGTGGTGGTAGCAAGGTGTGGGCAGCGTTGCATGGACAAGAGCTAGAAGCTCCAGGATACGTAGCACTCGTGATGGCCGTGGTGTCGATAGTTGTGAAAGAGTGGTTGTTTCGCTACACCAAGCATGTGGGCGATGCCCTTAAGAGCATGGCATTGGTAGCCAACGCGTGGCACCACCGCAGCGACGCTCTATCGAGCATTGCTACCTTAATAGGCATCGGTGGAGCCATATTTTTGGGTGCCCGTTGGCGCATTCTAGACCCACTAGCAGCGATGACGGTGAGCGTGTTTATCGCCTTGGTGGCCTATCGGCTCGCTAAGCCCGCTATACAAGAGCTCCTTGAAGTGGCCTTACCCGAAGACGAGCAGCAACAGATTGCCCAAACCATAGGTGCTACCGAAGGGATATTGGCATTTCACAACTTGCGCACCCGTCACAATGGTGGCACCCACGTGGTGGATGTGGACATCAAAGTGGATGGTACCCTCACCGTCACCCAAGCCCACAATATTGCCACACACATGGAGCAGCGCTTGCGCAACAAGCTAGGTGATGTGCTGGTTGTAACACACATCGAGCCCTACATGGGCCAACCTACCGACAACAATCATCAGTGTCCCGACTGATGGCACCCTTGATAGGGTGATAGCCAATAGGCTACGACCCTATATGCAACACGAAGTCCTCTCCCACACACACTATATTATCAGGTCTCAAATAGGTCATGCACCATAGAAAGGCATGCCGAGATTGTACATAACCGAATTCATCGTAAAATCAATTATTCATTAAAAAGTTTCTACACAATGGCAAATTTAAGATTTGATGTGGTAAATGAGGCATTCAAAAAGAAACCTCTCGATGTACCAACACCCACAGAACGCCCATCGGAATTCTTCGGGAAAAACGTATTCAACCGTGCTAAGATGTACAAATATCTGCCCGTGAAGGTCTATGAAAAACTCATTGATGTGATTGACAACGGCACGCGCCTCGACCGCTCAATAGCTGATGCAGTGGCAGCAGGTATGAAGCAGTGGGCTAACGAGAATGGAGTGACTCACTACACTCACTGGTTTCAGCCACTGACCGAAGGAACCGCCGAAAAACACGACTCGTTTATCGAGCATGATGGCAAAGGCGGAATGATTGAGGATTTCAGCGGCAAGCTGCTTGTGCAACAAGAGCCAGATGCTAGCTCGTTTCCCTCAGGTGGCATCCGCAACACCTTTGAGGCTAGAGGCTACTCGGCATGGGACCCCACAAGCCCAGTGTTTATCATCGACGACACGCTCTGCATCCCCACCATCTTTATCTCCTACACTGGCGAAGCGCTAGACTACAAAGCCCCCCTATTGCGCTCGCTCAGAGCAGTCAACAAGGCTGCAACCGCCGTGTGCCACTATTTCTATCCCAAAGTCAAAAAGGTAACATCCAATCTGGGATGGGAGCAGGAATATTTTCTAGTAGATGAGGGGCTATATAGCGCTCGTCCCGACTTGATGCTAACAGGCAGGACACTGATGGGACACGATTCGGCTAAAAATCAGCAGATGGACGACCACTATTTCGGGACCATTCCCGAACGTGTGCAGGCCTTTATGAAAGAGATGGAAATCAAGGCTCTAGAACTCGGCATACCTTGCAAAACGCGTCACAACGAGGTGGCGCCCAATCAGTTTGAGGTTGCTCCTATCTACGAGGAGACCAATCTGGCTGTTGACCACAATATGTTGCTGATGTCACTCATGAAGCGTGTAGCCCGCCGCCATGGGTTCCGCGTGTTACTACATGAGAAGCCCTTTGCGGGCATCAATGGGTCGGGCAAGCACAACAACTGGAGCCTCTCGACCGACACAGGCATCTTGCTACATGCCCCAGGCAAAACATCGATTGACAATCTGCGTTTCATCGTGTTTATCGTAGAAACACTGATGGGCGTTTACCGCCACAATGGCTTGCTCAAGGCTAGCATCATGAGCGCGACCAATGCGCATCGACTAGGTGCAAACGAGGCTCCACCCGCCATCATCTCCTCCTTTCTTGGCAAGCAGCTGAGCGACTTGCTAGAGCACCTAGAGAAGTCCGATAACAAAGACATCTTCAAGATGGCTGGCAAACAGGGTATGAAAATGGATATTCCACAGATTCCCGAACTGCTCATCGACAACACCGACCGCAACCGCACGTCGCCGTTTGCCTTCACTGGCAACCGATTTGAATTTCGTGCTGTGGGTTCCGAAGCCAACTGCGCATCGGCTATGATTGTGCTCAACACTGCGGTGGCTGAAGCACTCACCAACTTCAAGCAGCGTGTTGATAAGCTTATCGATGCTGGAACAGCACAAAATCAAGCCATCTTAGCGGTGCTGCGTGAGGACATTAAGACCTGCAAGCCTATCCACTTTGATGGCAATGGCTATAGCGATGAGTGGGTTGCAGAGGCCGAGCGTCGTGGGCTAGATGTCGAGAAGAGCTGCCCCGTGATTTTTGAACGCTATCTAGACCCCGAAAGCGTAAAAATGTTTGAGACGATGGGCGTGATGAAGCGCAACGAGCTCGAAGCACGCAACGAGGTGAAGTGGGAAACCTACACCAAGAAGATACAAATCGAAGCGCGCGTGCTAGGCGACCTGACGATGAATCATATCATCCCTGTGGCAACTCACTACCAAAGTCAGCTAGCCAAAAACGTGCAAAGCATGTTCAGCATCTTCCCTAAAGAAAAGGCTACTGCGCTCACCGCACGCAATGTGAAAATCATAGAGGAGATTGCCGAGCGCACACAGATCATTGAGACGGGTGTTGATGAATTAATAGAGGCTCGCAAGAGAGCCAACCAAATTGAGTCGGAGCACCTGCGAGCCATCGCCTATCACGACACCGTTGAGCCCAAGATGAACCACATACGCTATCACATCGACAAGTTGGAACTGATTGTTTCGGATGAGCTCTGGACGCTCCCCAAATATCGTGAACTGCTGTTTGTCAGATAAGCGCACCCACATGCATGCTATTCGAGGGGTGATAATGGCCATCATGCCATCTATCGCCTCCTCTTTTTTCTATGGCTGGGGGGTCAATAGGTGATGTCCCACAGAAAGAGGGCATGGGCAGGCATCGAAGTGCCCGCTGCACAGCGGTCACGCAACTCGATAACGCGACAAAACTGCTCCACACTCATCTTGTGCCGCCCCACCTCTACTAGGGTGCCCACAATGGCACGCACCATATTGCGCAAAAAACGGTCGGCTGTGATAGTGAACACCCATTGCTGGCCGCCGTCGCTCCCCTCCCCCTCCTGTGTCCACCGAGCATGTGTGATGCGACAACGATTGGTCTTGACATCGGTGTGTAGCTTGCTAAACGATGTGAAGTCGGTGTACTCGAGCAGATGCGCCGCAGCCTCGTTCATCAAGTCAAAGTCGAGTGTGCGCGGGCAACGCCAACTGAGTTGATAGCGGAAGGGGTCTTTCGTAGTGTGGGCAAAATATTTGTAGGTGCGACTCGTGGCATCAAATCGCGCATGGGCATCAGCGGCAACAGGCTCCACGCTGTGGATAGCGATATCGGGGGGCAGCATAGCATTGAGGCTATACACCAATTTGGCGGCATCGACTAGTGGTTGAGCCGTGTCGAAGTGGGCGACCATCAATCGGGCATTCACGCCAGCATCGGTGCGTCCTGCTCCCGTGATGGGTGTTGGCGTCTGCAACAGTTTGGCAAGAGCCTGCTCGATAGTCTGTTGCACCGACACGTCGCTAGGTTGCACTTGCCATCCATGATAGTTAGCACCACGATAGCTGAGCCGCATGAAGTAGCGCATCACTTCTCTAGATAGGTGTAGCCATAGAGCCCTGAGCGGAAGTTGCGCACAAACTCGTTGCCCTCGTCGCTAGTGATGCGCCCAGCCCGTATCGACTCGCTCACCCACGTCTCCACGTTGCGCACCAACTGCTTGGGGTTAAACTCCACATAGTCGAGCACCTCGGCCACCGTCTCACCATCAATCACTTGGTCGATGTCATAGTGGTCCTTATACACATCGATATGCACGGCATTGGTGTCGCCAAACAGGTTGTGCAAGTCCCCCAAAATCTCTTGATAAGCGCCCACCAGAAAGATGCCCAAGTAGTAATGTTGCCCCTCCTTGACCTTGTGCACGGGGAGCGAGTGGGCAATGCCTTGCGCCGAGATGAAGTGGGCCAACTTGCCATCGCTGTCACACGTCATGTCTTGCAACGTGGCATAGCGAGTAGGGCGCTCGTTGAGTCTATCGAGTGGCACCACTGGGAACACCTGGTCGATGCCCCACGCATCGGGCAGCGACTGGAACACCGAGAAGTTGCAGAAGTACTTGTCGGGCAACATACGACTCACGCTGCGCAACTCATCGGGAGCATGTTTCATGCCCCGCACAATGTCGTCCACATCGCGAGCTATCGACCAGAACAACTTCTCGACCATAGCGCGCGTGCGCAGGTCGATGAGTCCTAGCGAGAAGCGGTCGAGCGCCTCGTCGCGTATCTGCAAAGCGTCGTGCCAATCCTCGAGCAAGCGGGCCTGATTGATTTTGTCCCATATCTCATACATGTCGCGCACCAACTCATTGTCGCTCTCGCTCACGGTGTCCACCTTGTCGTCCCATTCGGGTAGCGCGGTGGTCTCGAGCACATCGACCACTAGCACCGAGTGATGCGCCGTGAGCGAACGCCCACTCTCGGTGATGATATTGGGGTGCTTGAGCTCGTTCTTGTTGCTAGCATCCACTAGGGTATAGACAGCATCGTTCACATACTCTTGTATCGAATAGTTCATCGAGTGGCTGCTAGCGCTATTGCGCGTGCCATCATAGTCCACACCCAAGCCACCACCGATGTCAACAAACTCCACATCAAAGCCCAATTTGGCCAGCTGCACATAGAACTGGGCTGCCTCGCGCAACGCATTCTTGATGCGGCGTATCTTGGTAATCTGGCTACCGATGTGAAAGTGGATGAGCTTGAGGCAATCTTCTAGCTTGTGCTCACGCATATAGTCGATGGCACTGAACAGCTCGCTCGTGTTGAGCCCAAACTTGCTGCTATCACCACCACTCTCTTCCCATTTGCCACTGCCACTGCTCGACAGCTTGATGCGGATGCCCAAGTTGGGACGGATGCCCAAGCGTTGCGACACGCGATAGATGACCTCTAGCTCACTGAGTTTCTCAACCACTACAAAGATGCGTCGACCCATCTTCTGCGCTAGCAACGCCAGCTCGATATAGCCCTCATCCTTGTAGCCGTTGCATATAATCAGGGGGTTGGCATTGAGGTCGGTCATGTTGATAGCCAACACGGCGTGCAACTCTGGCTTGCTACCAGCTTCGAGCCCAATGTTGAACTTCTTGCCGTGACTCACAATCTCCTCCACCACCTGACGCATCTGATTGACCTTGATGGGATAGATGATAAAGTTCTCGCCCTGATAGGCATACTCCTTGCTAGCCCGCTTGAAACAGCTAGAAATCTTGTCGATGCGGTTATCCAAGATGTCGGGAAAACGCAGCAACACTGGCGCAGTGACCTTGCGCGAATGTAGCTCATCCATCACGTCAACCAGGTCCACACTCACGCAACTGCTCTTGGGCGTGACGGTGATGTGACCATGCTCGTTGATAGAGAAGTACTTCAATCCCCAACCACTGATGTTGTAGAGTTCGGCGCTATCCTCGATGCGCCACTTGTTGATTGCTGACACGGCGTTACAGTTTTTTTATTTTGATAGGTTAAACTCATGATGACCCCACAAAGGTAGCGCTTTTTGACCTATCTCTCAAATTTTTTTGCACCACCTTATATTATTAATCACTCTCTACAAAATTCCATTTACAAAAAATCTTATTTTTAGTCAGATATACAAAATATGCTATAAAAATTCGCAAATTCTTAATTTTTGATCTATTACGATCCATAAAGTTAAACACTCGTCATTTTGTATCCCTTCAAAAAAACACGTTGTATTTTTGTTTAAAAATAATCATATAACGTGAAACCATTCTTAAAATGGGCGGGCGGAAAAGGAAAGCTCATCCCACAATTAATAGACAAGCTACCTGATGATTTTGGCTATCAATCGGTAACTTACATTGAACCCTTTATTGGTGGCGGGGCAATGCTATTTTATATGCTTCAGCATTTTCCTAATATACAAAAAGCCGTTATTAATGATATTAATAGTCACCTTATAACAACTTATCGTATTATCAAGGAACGGCCTAATGAGCTCATTTGTGTCTTAAAACAGATACAAGATGAATATAGACAAAAAGATAAAATCAGCCAGAAAGACTATTATCTTACAATTCGTGAAATGTTTAACAACGGTGACATAGATAAAGTCAAAGAAAGTGCCTATTTGATTTTCTTGAATAAGACTTGTTTTAATGGACTTTATCGTGAAAATTCAAAAGGTAAATTCAATGTGCCTTTTGGCAGATATGATAAGCCCTTAATCTGTGATGAAGAAACGATCCTAAGTGATAGCAAACTTCTTCAAAAGGTTATCATCTTGAATGAAGATTATGAAAATACTGCCTGCCACATAGAAGGCAACACTTTCTTCTATTTTGATCCACCCTATAGGCCTCTTAGTGAAACATCAAGTTTCAATAGCTATTCAAGTACAGACTTTAACGATGAGGAACAAATTCGTCTAAAAAAATTCTGCGATTACATTGCAGAAAAAGGCTGTAAATTTATGCTAAGTAATTCGGATTGCAAAGGGAAAAATCCAAAGGATGATTTTTTTGATAAACTATATGAAAACTATGAAATTCATAGGGTTTATGCAGCGCGTGCTATTAATGCTAACCCATTAAAACGGGGTAAATTAACAGAGTTGCTGATAAGGAACTATCATTCTGAAAGTTTCCTCACCTATGCAGCAGAACACAAACAGGAATATAATGTATTAAAATAACTAATATGGAAAGATTGCATACAACTGAAGAATTTAATAAATTCATGTCTCAACTAAAAGAGACTAATACTAATCTTAATTTCTTTTGTGACTTCAAAAAGATTCAAGATAATGTCAAAAATATTGAAATCAAACTAAATCTTTTAAACTACTTAATTGGAAAAGAAGATGTCCCATCCGCTGTAAAATCACTTTGGGAAACCAATAAAGAATGTTTTGATGTTCTAAATATTCTGATAGCTGTTAGGGACAAAAATCAGACAAAGACAACAGATAGAACAAATGCTATTATTCCAATTAAAGATTTCTTTAAAACGCCCGATCGTGTAATTGAATTTATTCAAGATACAGGACTAGAAACAGTCTTCAAGGACAGAAATATCAAAAACCTTGTTGATTATGTTTTTGGTGTTGAAACTGGGCTGGATTCTAACGCGAGGAAAAACAGAAGTGGAAATATAATGGAAAATACAATAGCTGATATTTTCACTAAAAATGGAATTCCCTTTAAAATGCAGATTAATTCAAATAAATTTCCACCATTGTCTGTTTTGGGTGAAGATAAGAAAGTTTTTGATTTCGTTGTAAAGACTAATAGTACTACCTATCTTATCGAAGTTAATTTTTATAGTGGTGGAGGGTCTAAATTGAATGAAGTGGCAAGATCATACAAAGAGCTATCTCCAGTCATTAACAAAGTACCTGGTTTTGAATTTGTTTGGATTACAGATGGCATTGGATGGACATCTGCTAAAAATAAGCTAGAAGATGCTTTTTACATGATAAAAAACGTCTATAATCTAACTAATATAAAAGACTTTGTAACTAAAGTAAAAAGCGAATTGTGAGTCAGTTAACCCCATATTATCGTTCACCTAATCGTGATTTCACGTTATTGGAGGGAGATTGTCGATTGTTGTTGCCACAATTTGACTTCAAATTTGACATGATATTTGCCGACCCACCCTATTTTTTGTCCAACGATGGCATCAGCTATCAAGCAGGCAAGGTGGTGTGTGTGAACAAAGGGGAATGGGATCGCGGACTCACACGTGAGGGAATAGATGCATTCAATCGAGCCTGGCTGTCGCTCTGTCGCGATAAATTGAAAGATGGCGGTAGCATCTGGGTGAGTGGCACGATGCACAACATCTTTTCGGTAGCTCAGTGCCTCAGAGAGCTAGATTACAAGATATTAAACGTGATCACTTGGGCCAAAACCAATCCGCCACCCAACGTGTCGTGTCGCTACTTCACCCACTCCACAGAGTTCATCATCTGGGCGCGTAAGCATGCACGCGTGCCACACACCTACAACTATGAGTTGATGCGCCACATCAATGGCGACAAGCAGATGACCGACGTGTGGCGCATGCCTGCTATTGGGCGCTGGGAAAAATCGTGTGGCAAGCATCCCACACAAAAGCCGTTGCCACTGCTAGCGCGCATCATCTTGTCGTGTACACAAGCAGGCGCATGGGTGCTAGACCCCTGCTGTGGCAGTAGCACCACAGGCATTGCCGCTAATCTGCTAGGGCGTCATTATCTGGGCATTGATATCATGGGTGACTACTTGGCACTGAGCCGCATGCGTCGCGAAGAGATCGAGCAACTATCGGTGGCCGAGAGCTATCGGCATCACATCCCCGACTTGCGCTATGCCGATAGCTCGCTAGTGGGTGAGGCTGTGGTAGGAGGATATGAGCTACCATTCTGAGCGAAGTGTAGCGGGGGCTGCTTAGATGCCCATGAGGTCGCGAAAGACGTCGAGGGCGGCTGTCATTTGGTCGGGCTGGATGACTTGCGCGATGCGATAGTCGCCGCAGTGGGCTAGCAAGGTGCAGGTGATTTCGCCGTGGCGGCTCTTCTTGTCGTGCCGCATGAGATCTAGTAAAGTGGGATAGTCGTCGCAGGTGATGGGCGGTGCCCCATAGTGGTTGCGCACGAACTGTGCCAAGCGATGCAGCAAGTCGCTAGAGGCGCCCAGCTGCCAGTGCGAGAGGATACCCTCGACCACAAGCCCCCACGCCACAGCATAGCCATGCGGCACGGGATGGCGTTGCTGCAGTGCCCAACTCTCGAGGGCGTGCCCCACCGTGTGCCCCAGGTTGAGTGCCTGGCGTAGTCCTTGTTCATAAGGGTCACGGGCAACGATGTCCCACTTGACTTGCACCGAGGCTTGCAGCTGTTGCAGGAGCGTGGAGTGGTCGATGGGAGCGTGAAAATCGTGGTCGAGCAGCGCTAGCAGGTGGTCACGGTCGCTGAGCAGGGCATGCTTGAGCATCTCGGCAAAACCCGACTTGAGCTGTTGTTGGGGCAAAGAGTCAAAAAAACAAGTAGAAACTATCACCGCTTGAGCAGGGCAAACGACTCCAATCTGATTTTTCAACCCTTGATAGTCGAAACCCGTCTTGCCACCCACAGCAGCATCGACTGCTGCTAGCAAAGTGGTGGGCACATTGATGAATGGCACTCCCCGCTTGTAGGTAGCCGCCGCAAAGCCCGCAACGTCGGTGACCATTCCCCCTCCGAAATTAATAACAAGAGAACTGCGCGTGATGCCCAGCCCATGCATGGCTTGCCAAATGTGGCACACGGTGGCGAGCGTCTTGTGTTGCTCACCAGCATTGACCACAATGGTAGTCCCCTGATGGGATAACAACTGATAGGTGTGGGTATCGGCTACCCACACCACCTTGTTGTACGCCCCCTCGGCAATCAGACGGTCGATGGTTAGCAACACCTCGTTGGTAAAAATCAGCCTTTGGCTCATGCTATCAAACTGCTCTGCCCTTGTTGGATGTTGATGGATGCCTACCAGTGCATCGGGACTGCTCTCAGCTAGCCACCTCGGATGTGGCATTGAGCGCAGCAATCAATCCTGGCAGTGCCTGAGCCAAGTCGCTCATGCTCTTGTACACGATGTCGGCACCTGCCTTGTAGAGGTCCTTCTCGGGAATAGGACCAGTGGTCACCCCCACGGTGAAGCATCCTGCAGCATGTCCCGCCTGCACGCCCAATGGGGCATTCTCGATGACGATGCATTGGTTGGGCTTGCTCTCGGTCTTGGCCATCCCCCGCAAGTAGGGTTCGGGATTAGGTTTACCGTGCTTCACATCATGCCCTGTGACCTTGACATCGCTCAAGAGGTCGGGATAATCGGCCTCTAACCGCTCGATGATGGTGGGTTGCTGTGAACCCGTCACCACCACCCGATGCACCCCCACTTGCTTGAGGGCTTGCAGCACTTGGGTGGCCCCTGGCATCGCGGGAGCGCCCCCTAGATCGTTGAAGTAGCGCGTCTTGACACCGTAGAGAGCCTTGGCCTCGTCGTCGGTAATATTTTTGCCTGCCCCACTCTTGAACTTAGACTTGATGATTTCGGTACCTGTCATCCCTTCAAGCTCATAGAATTCATCACGTGTGCACTTGATGCCATTCTTCTTCATCAACTTCACCCAAGCTAGGCTGTGATTTTTCATTGAGTCGATGAGCACCCCATCACAATCGATGAGAGCCACACGGATGTGCAGTTGTTTGAGGCCAGTATATTGCAAGTAGCCTTTGATAGCGTTTTCGATAGTCATTGATTGTTGATTGATTGTTGATTGTGTATATTGATTGGTTGATTGATTTCATCTCACGGTGACGTGGAAACAGCCCGCCTTGCGCTCAAAGATGACGTAGCATCGGCCACGCTGACGGAAGTCTTGGATGACCTCTGCTAGGATATTTTTCAAGTCCTCTAGCGATACCACCATCGATGGGTCTTGACAGTCAAACTTCACCCAACTGATGTCAAAGGTGGTGCCATAGCGATGACACGAGTTGGTGGTAGCAGCTCGGTTGCGACGTTGCAATTTGCTCACACTATAGTCGGTACGCGTGGCACTAGTCACCTTGATGCGATAGGCCTTGCCACCACGAGCACGCACACTATCTTGAAACGCATAGCCTATCTCCTTGAGCAGCTGCGCAGCCTTGGGCACTAGATAGGGCATCGACATGACTAGGTCGTCGAGCATGTAGGCATCACACGAGTAAATCCTAATCAGAGGCTTGTTCACCCGATAGGCACTAGCCAAGTCGGTAATGGGTTGAAAACCGTTGACCCTAGCGGCACGCAGTTGCAAGTCGTTGCTATCGTTGAAAAGCTCCGACAATGGACGACGCTCAATGTAGGTAGGCAGATGATGGATGACAGCGTTCTCGGCTAGCCCCATGTTCTCGCCACTGATGTTAGGATTAGCTGGCTTGGTTGGCGGTGCTTGATAGTCCCACGCCGTGGTGTCGGGTCCAGGTTGCCGATGGCCATGCCCACACGACACAGTTGCCGCCATGGTGACGAGGGCAAGCAGAACAACAAGAGGAGACCATATAGGATGTTTCATTGTCGAGTCGGTGTTGAGATAGCGCTAGCGCCTGGTTGATGCAACTGGTGAGCGTCTGGAAAAAGACGAGCAAAGTTACAAAATTATAACGAGAAAAGCCCCCTTTCAGTATCATGGGTGCCTGATTTTGACAATTTTTTTAAGAAAATAGCAAGTATCAAGCTACTCAAAAAGGGCAAAGCCGACATTGTGCACAGCGATAACGGTCGCGCTAGACGCAAACATCGTGTTGGGTAGATGGGGGATTAACATTTTTTTACAAGGTGGTTATTTCATACAAGTCAATTATTCGCCTTATCTTTGTAGTTGCTATGCCCCAACACGATGGACATAGCAACCATTAGCAGACACGCTATCAATCACAAGACACTCACTATCATAGCACTATGGCTCTACATAGAGATGGCAAATATCGGATATTGTTTGTATGTCTAGGCAACATCTGTCGGTCACCAGCGGCACAAGCGGTGATGCAACGATTGGTGGATGAGCGCGCATTGAGCGACACCATCGAGGTGGACTCGGCAGGCACAGGAGGTTGGCACATTGGTGACTTGCCCGATAGGCGCATGCGGGTGCATGCCCGTCAGCGTGGCTATGAGCTGACCCACCATGCTCGACAAATCACACTGGCCGATATCGACGAGCAAGATCTGATTGTGTGTATGGACAATGGCAACGTGCGCGATGTGCAACACATGGTCGCCACTGTGGAGCAGCAAGCCAAAGTGGTGATGCTCGGTAACTATATTCGCCAAAACCACCACTATGATTATGTGCCTGACCCCTACTACGAAGGTAGCGAGGGCTTTGAGCTGGTGCTAGACCTGCTAGAGGATAGCTGTGAATGTCTGCTCAATCATATTGTAGAACACCAATTGACTCCATAAACAAAACAATGATGAAACTCAACAACCTGATGAGACGCGCCACCCTCATGGCAACAAGTGCCATCATGGGCATGATGACCTTGCAAGCCCAGTCACCACTAGCGGTGACGTGGCAAATGGGACAAAACAACAATGAGCAGGGGGTATATAGCTCACGTTTTGTGTTCAAGAACATCACCTCGCAGCCCTTAGATAATGATTGGCAGTTCTTTTTCAGCCAATTTTCACGCCGTGTGCAACTACCTAACGACGCTCCGCTCGACATCAGCGAGGTGTCAACGGGCTATTTTCGCATAGTGCCCAATGCTCGCTATCGGTCGCTAGCCGCTGGCGATAGCATTGTGCTCGACATGACGATGAATGGCACGATGGTCAATGTGTGCTATCAGCCTGTGGGTGGTCATGTGGTGCTCGCTGGTGACATGCGACATCCACAACCCGTGAGCATCGCTCATGCCCCCCTCGACCGACCTGGGCAGTGGGAAGCCAATCGCGCCTATCCCGATGGCAACTATATGTATGCCTTTAATGCTGCTATCAACGACACCAACGATGGCTACACAGGCAACGACTATGACATCTTCCCCACCCCTAAGCAGGTGCAACTCACTGGTGGATACACCGCAGTGGGCAACCTAGTCAGCGTGACCACTGGCAATCTATGGGCGCAGCTACGCAACCATGGTCTCAAAAGTGCCAAAGCGTTGCTCACCGCAGAGCTAAAATCGCGGGGCATCTATGTCATGAGTGGACAAAAGACCACCATTGAGCTACGCATTGACAAAAAGATACACACCAATGCCGAATACTATGCTCTCACCATCGACGACGGGCACATCACTATCGTAGCACCTGCTGAGCAAGGACTCAACAATGGCGTGAAAACGCTCGTTGCCGCCCTTGACCATAGCCAAGGGCATCGCTTGCAAAATGCCCAAATCATTGATTGGCCCGACCTACCCTATCGCGGATTTATGCTCGATATAGCCCGCAACTTCACGGGTGGCCTACCCAACCTTAAGCGTTTTGTCGATTTGCTAGCCTACTACAAAATCAACACCCTGCAATTTCACTTTGCCGACGATGAAGCATGGCGAATAGAGATTCCTGGTTTTCCAGAGTTGACCCAAGTGGCCTCACGCCGCGGTTGCACGCTCGATGAGATAGGTTATCTGGCACAAATCTTTGATGGCAACGGCAACCCCGATGACCTCACCCAGAGCGCCAACGGCTACTTGACACGAGCCGACTTCATCGAACTGCTACGCTATGCACACCAGCGAGGCGTGCGCATCATTCCTGAGATAGAGACCCCTGGACACGCTCGCGCGGCTATCGTGGCGATGAAAAATCGCGCTCACAGCAACCCTCAAGCCGAGCAATTCCGCTTGTGGGACGAGAAGAGCACCTCGGTCTATACCTCAGCACAAAGCTATCATGACAATGTGCTCAATGTGGCGAGCGATGACGTGTATCGGTTTGTGGACCGCGTGGTGCAACAGCTGCAACTCATGTACAAAGAGGCAGGGCTGAAGCTCGAAATTGTGCATCTAGGTGGTGATGAAGTGCCTGGTGGCGCTTGGGACAAAGCACCCGATGTGCAAGCCCTCATGCAACGCGAGGGACTCACCACCCAGCATCAAGTGCACGAATATTATATACGCCGCATCAGTGATTTGTTAGCACAGCGAGGCATACGCATCGAGGGATGGCAAGAGGTGGCCATGAACCACGATGCCAACTTCAATAGTGTGATGATACCGCGAGTGGCAGGGGTGAATGCTTGGAGCACTATCGGCAAGAAGAATGTCATCCCCTATCAGCTAGCCAATGATGGTTATCCCGTGATACTGAGCAACGTCACCAACTTCTATATGGATATGGCCTATAGCTGGCATCAAGACGAGCGTGGACTGCACTGGGGGGGTAAAGTGGATGAATTTGACTCTTGGAGCGCCCTACCTTGGAACATCTATGCCTCGGTGAGGATGGACTATGACGGCTCAACAACCGATGTAACGACAGCTGCCAACGGCAAGCCTGCACTAGAAAAGCCACAAAACATCATCGGTGTGCAAGCTCAACTATGGGGCGAGACGTTGCGCAACTTCGACCAAGTGCAGTACCTATGCCTGCCCAAGATGCTCGGACTCAGCGAGCGTGGATGGAATGCTGCCCCTGCGTGGGCCGAAGACCTCACCAACGCCACAGCCTATAACGATGCACGCCGACAATATAACCTAAAAATTGGCACCCGCGAACTGCCACTGTTGCATCGCAAGGGCTACCACTTCCGTGTGGGGCAACCAGGCATCAAGGTCGAGAATGGGAAACTGATAGCCAACGCACCCTATCCAGGAGTTACCATCGTCTATACCCTCGATGGTAGCCAACCCACACCAGAGTCACCACGCTGGACAGCTCCCGTCGCTGTAAGCGACAACGTCAAGGTGATTAAAGCGCGTGCCTACTACCTAGGGCATCACAGCGTAACCACCTATCTGTGGCGATGAATTGTGTTTAGCTTAAGTCCAACAAACCAATAGGAGGCGCACCAATTGCGGCACGCCTCCTACTTGTGGTTATGGGCTACTGCATTAGGGCATTGTCAGCACGAGCCCCGAAATGGATTACACCTCCAAGTCGATGTTAAATTGCTCATGCCAGGGCAATCCCTGCTGATTGAGCACCTCGAGAAATGGGTCGGGGTCAAACTCCTCGACGTTATGCACTCCTGGCTTGTTCCACAACCCTTTGAGAAACATCATAGCACCCGTCATAGCAGGCACACCCGTGGTGTAGCTCACAGCTTGCATACCCGTCTCCTCAAAGGCCTTGTGGTGGTCGCAGTTGTTGTAGATGTAGTAGGTGAGTGGCTTGCCTTGCTTGTCAAGGCCACTTATGCGGCAACCGATGCTCGTCTGGCCCGTGTAGTTCTCTCCCAGCTCTTGTGGATTGGGCAGCACGGCCTTGAGGAACTGCAGGGGCACGATATCCATACCCTGATAGTTGATGGGCTCGATGCTCGCCATGCCGATATCTTGGATAACCCGCAAGTGAGTGAGATATTCTTGGCCAAAGGTCATCCAGAAACGAGCGCGACGAATGGTTGGGAAGTTAATCACTAGCGATTCTAGCTCCTCGTGATACATCAAGTAGCTCTCGCGCTGACCAATCATAGGATAGGTGAGCGGCTTGTGAATTTCTAGAGCACCCGTTTCAATCCATTTGCCATCTTGATAGTAACGGCCCTTTTGGGTGATTTCGCGGATGTTGATTTCGGGGTTAAAATTGGTGGCAAAGGCTTTGCCATGATTGCCTGCATTGCAATCCACGATATCGAGTGTGTGCATCTGGCTGAAGTGATGCTTAGCTGCGCGAGCAGTATATACGCCACTCACGCCTGGGTCGAATCCACACCCCAGTATGGCTGTGAGCCCAGCCTTCTCAAAGCGCTCACGATAAGCCCATTGCCAGCTATATTCGAAGTGAGCCTCATCACGCGGCTCATAGTTGGCCGTATCGAGATAGTTCACGCCCACTCGCAGGCATGCATCCATGATGGTGAGGTCTTGATAAGGTAGCGCCAGATTGATGACCATATCGGGCTTGTGCCGCTCAAATAGCGCCACTAGTTGATCCACATCGTCGGCATCTACTTGGTCGGTAGCTACGTTGTCCTTGCCAATGGCGCGAGCCACAGCGTCACACTTGGCGCGATTGCGCGAGGCAATCACAATCTCGTTAAACACGTCAGGGTTTTGGGCGCACTTATGAGCACACACTGTGCCTACACCTCCACACCCGATGATGATGACTTTGCTCATGTTCTAATTTGTTTTTATATCTGTTAACTGTTATTTTGTTTCTTAAAAATAGGATGGTCATCGAGTACATCGGCACTAACCCATTTCGAGAAGGCAGCAAAGCCAGTGCACAGATTCCTATTGTTCCACTGCAAAGTTAATATCTTTTGCACACCCACACAAGACAAGCATGACAAGAAGCCTCAAAAAAAATGAGGTACAAACCATCTGAAGACAAATTGAGAGCTGGTGAGAAAAAACGAGGTGACAGACAATTGTTTTGAAAATTAGTTGTAATTTTGCGTTTCACAAATCCGAATAAACAATCACCACAGAGAATAGCATATATGGAATCGACTAGAATACAGAAAATCAACCGCCTTGTGCAAAAGGAGCTCAGCGAGCTATTCAGGACACAAACGGCCAAAACCCATGGCACGCTAGTGAGCGTGACCCATGTGCGCGTATCGGCTGACCTGAGCATAGCCAACGTGCAGCTAAGCATTTTCCCGAGTGAGAACGCTCAAGAGATTCTTAATCATGTGAATGCCAACGAGAGCCAATTGCGCTACGACTTGGCGCAACGTGTGCGCTATCAACTGCGTCGTTGCCCAGAGTTGAAATTTCATCTCGATGATTCGCTAGACTACATTGACCACATCGATGAGTTGCTCAAGCAATGAGCACCTTCACACGTAGTCTTCACCCCTAGCAGAGTAGCTCCTAAGTAAGCCAGTGAAAGTGCCATTGAAAATAGCTTGGCGATACCTCGTGTCCAAAAAGGGGCATCAAGCCGTCAACATCATCAGCATCGTGTCGATATGCGGTGTGGTGGTGGCAACGGCTGCGCTAGTGTGTGTACTGAGTGTGTTCAACGGCTTTCGCTCAGTGATTATGGGACGGCTAGCCATACTCGACCCCCAAATAGCTATCACAGCAACCACGGGCAAAGTGATGGCCAATGGCGACAGCGTGGCCGACGCGGTGAGCCACATCAATGGGGTAGTACTAGCTATGCCTGTGGTCGAGGACCAAGCGTTAGCTATGTATGCCCAATTCCAGATGCCCGTGCACTTGAAAGGTGTCCCCGATAACTACCAAGCCCTATCGGCTATCGACACCGTGATTGTTGATGGTCAGTGGCTATTACGCGATGAGGTGGCTCGCTATGCCGTAGCCGCTGTGGGACCAGCACTCACCTTACATGTGCGTCCTGACTATATGGGTTATCTGCGGCTCTATGCACCACAGCGACAAGGACACATCAACCTGTCGGACCCGATGCATGCCTTTCGTGCCGACTCCTTGTTTTTGGCGGGCATCTTTCAGCTACAGCAAAACGACTACGATGCCGACCACATCTATGTACCGCTAGAGGTGGCTCGCGACTTGTTTGACTACACGAGCCAAGCCACACAAGTAGAGCTCAAGCTCACCCAAGGAGCCAACGAGCAAGCCGTGATGCGACAAATGCAACGGCAATTAGGACCTAACTACCTAGTTAAAAATCGGCTCATGCAACATAGCGAAGCCTACCGACTCGTGAACGTGGAGAAGTGGATGGCGTTTTTGCTGCTAGCATTCATTTTGATAATTGCTACCTTTAACATCATCAGCACCCTATCTCTACTCATCATTGAGAAAGACAAAAGCATCAACACCCTACAAGCCCTAGGAGCAAGCAAACCATTAGTAACCCGCGTGTTTGTAATCCTGAGTTGGCTTATCACTGGCGTGGGAGCCATCACAGGGATAGTCTTGGGCGTGGTCTTATGTGTCTGCCAGCAGCACTTTGGCTGGATTAAGTTGCACGGTGATGCCTCGGCTATGGTGGTGAGTGCTTACCCCGTGGAGATGCAATGGAGCGATGTGGGGGTCGTGCTAATGCTTGCACTCGCCGTGGGTGCTATCACCGCAGTAGTCACCTCATTGATTATGCAACGGCGATTGCAAGCCACTAGTGGATCAGCCACCACATCATCCGAATAAGAAATTCATATTATAACAACACCAACCATATCTATCAACAATTATGCTAACTATCAACAACTATCAAGAGTTTGCCGCACACCTTGGCGAAGAGCTAGGAGCTAGTGAATGGCTACTCGTGGACCAAGACCGCATCAACAAATTTGCCGACGCCACCCTCGACCACCAATGGATACATGTGGACGTGGAACGCGCTCAGCGCGAAAGTGCCTACCACAGCACCATTGCTCATGGCTACCTCACTTTGTCGCTACTACCCTATATGTGGAATCAAATCATCGATGTGCACAACCTAGACATGCAAGTCAACTATGGCATGGACAAGATGCGCTTTGGCATTCCCGTGGTGACAGGTAGCCGAGTAAGACTAGTGACCAAGCTAGCAGGCATTGCCGACCTGCGGGGCATCTGCAAAGCCGAGATGGAATTTCGCATCGAGGTAGAGGGCCAACGCAAGCCAGCATTGCAAGGAATAGCCACTTTTCTATACTACTTCAAGAAACAGGAAGCCTAATCACACGCGCTATGGCGGCAAGCATCAGCATCATCAATGGTCCCAACCTCAACTTGGTGGGTAAGCGCGAGCCTAACATCTATGGCACACAATCGCTGACCGACTATCTGCGTAAACTAGCACAGCACTATCAGCCTGCAGTGCAAGTGCAACTATTTCAAAGCAACATTGAGGGCGATATCGTCAGTGAGCTGCAACGCGTGGGGTTCAGTGCCGATGGTATTGTACTCAATGCTGGTGGCTACAGCCACACCTCGGTGGCTATAGCCGATGCTGTCGCAGCCATCAGCACACCCGTGATCGAAGTGCACATCAGCAACATCTATAGCCGAGAACCTTATCGCCACCACTCTATGCTATCACCCGTGAGTATAGGTGTGATAGCTGGATTGGGACTTGATGGCTACAGACT
>Ga0181612_112822_pt1 | contig 33165 bp, 15 predicted proteins | sample HoacroProtozoa21_FD_119630 | JGI IMG/M metagenome (GOLD analysis project Ga0181612, IMG submission 119630) | Hoatzin crop microbial communities from Cojedes, Venezuel. Combined Assembly of Gp0051906, Gp0051904, Gp0051908 | reverse complement strand
GGCAACACTGGGTGTGTTAGAAGAGGATTAATCTTTCCTGTTAAGAACTTACTGAAAAATAAGTAAGCTGCCCCTTAGCAACATTTTTTCCTGATATATCCACCAAAGCTAGTTCTGCTATGAACCCCTCTCAGCCATAGCAACGCCATAATTATTTTTGCTAAGCATTTAGCAACTGTGTTGCCACATATCATTACAAATAAACAACGTGTCTTTGAAGTGACAAGTAAGGGAAGTGTGAATGAGGAGTTTAGAATCATTTCACCTGGTCGGCAGGCTACCCAAACTGGGTGAGGGTGCCGCAAGCTGTCATTGGGGACCATCATCAACAGAGCAGCTTCCAGCCCAGAATATGCTGGAAAGATGATTAATTTTGTCAGAGAGCTTTTGCTTATCAAAAGCCAAAGGAACAACACAAACCTGATAGTATACCAACATCCAGCAAAGAAAAAACTGTTAATTCCCTAATAAAGTCATGAACCATAAATGTTAGTAGACCAAAAGCCCAAGAACAGGCTCTGCACATCAGCTGAGAGCAACCTCACATTACCCAGCAGGACGAGCGGGCAGGGCAGTACAGTCTACACAGGTCCCTGCCACACGTTTATGATTTCAGCTGCCTGCATGACACCTTTGTCTTCCCACAAGATCTCTCTAGGTTGCAACACCACCCATTGGATAGCCGTGCTGCCTGGGGAAGCACATTGCCATTCCCCACCCTAACTAGCCAGCCACCGCTAAGCCATGCAGGTCAGGGGAGCTACGCTGCTGGCATTTCCCAGAATGAGAAGTCGCTGAAAGGTCAGGGGCAGTTTTACCACATCCTTTCTGCCTCTTACACAATGCAATACCACTAAGCTCTGAGAAAAGGGATCCATGTACCTTGAGCCCCAGCAGCTCCTGGAAGAACCTCTCTGCTTTTGCCCTGGGCTCTCAGTCACGTTCTCCTTCTCAGCATCGCTCAGCTCCTAATGGGGCCAGACCAGAGGTATCCTTTCTCTCCATTTTGCAATGCAGGTGCACGTGATGCTGTATTATACCTGTCAAGGCTGTCTGTAACATACTTGCTCTTGTATATCCAGCTCCAGATTTACAGAGAAGCTGTGCAAGCAGATGCCTCAGTCCAGTTTATATATACAGCTGTGAATCTACCCCATGGGCACAGTTATGACAATTATGCATGCAAGCTGGATAATGAAAAAACAAAAATATCTAATGAAACATGAATTTGCTATTATGCAGCAAGTTGAACTGTATGAGTTTATAAATAGCGTACATGATCTCCCTTGCTGGAGTAATACAGGATTACTGCTGTGAAATTTTTGCAAACCTTTGAAATCCCTGCAAAATGAGGCATCATCAGGCAAGTACAGAAAGAGATGACAAAGACAGGAGGAGCCTGAGTAGAGACAGTTGTGATAGAAATACGAGACTAGCTTTATTAACAGCTGAATTTTAACTTGCAAATACAGACCTGCAAATGTGATCTCCCATTATTTAAATGCATTCTATCACAATCCCTTCTCCAGCCACAATGCCTTCAAAGATGTTTCAGTTTTAATAGATTATCTAACATTTAAAAATACAAGTGTGGAGAGAGTTGCTAATGTATTTAGACTGAGGAGCTTCAGTTTGGTCATCTTGGCCTCTAGCTTTCTCTTAAAACATTTAATAGCAGCTTCATTGCTCTTGGATTCTATGAAGTGGAGACTTTAATTTATTTATGCTGACGAGGAACTTTTCAATATCCTCTTCCCCTCTTGTCGCCATTACAGAGAAGGCGGCATTTTTTAAAGGAAACTGTTTTTTATCTAGAACATGCAAAATTAAAAAGATACTGGAAAATTCAGTATAATTCAAGCTCACAGAACTCTAGAGACCTAGTTAACGAATACCTGCTAATGGAATTAATTTTTCATGCTCCACATATGCAGAGGAATGTATTTCAGGGAATATGTAGGCTTACAGGATAAAACCAGAGTCAATTTCAAAAGTAATGTAATGAAATGGTAGACGCTTGACCTGATGAAAGCACTGATTTTTTTAAATATCCCATGACTTGTTAATTGTACAACAAATGCTGAGCTTCACCCATTGCGCAGTGGTTGAAGAGAAAAATGCCGCATGTGACTAATCTGACAGTTACTTGTAATATTTAATGCAGCCAGCCCCCTCTCAACCTTCTGCTTCTGGTTAATCTATTTATTTATAACTTTGTTGCTAAGTATTACTTTAAAACTAAAACAAAGGACAGGATTCAAATATGAAGCATGGGTCACTGTCATCCCATCTTCCCTTGAGGGTTTGTGCTGGCTTTCTCCAGTCTTTGTGTGCCAAGGTAATTCAGATTTACTTCACCAGTCCTTCCCTGTTCTTTAATTCTTTCTACAGAAAGTTCACCTCCCTCCCCAGAAAATCTTGAGATTTCCTTAGAAGTCATGTAACTTAAATTAAACCATGGGCTACTGAGCCTTTATGACTCACTTTTCCAAGTTCTTCTGAATAACTATGTGGGCCAGAAAATTAATTAATTTCTATTGTCTGTTTGCAAAGCCTATTAATGTTCTTCAAGAAGAAATAAGCTCTGTCATTCACAGAGAACTGAATTATCAGACCCTAATGTTATTTTTGCAGCACCATATTTTTCTCTAAAAGTAGATCTCAGTCTATTGCAAGAATATCCAGGCATGATCACCAAGCACCATACTACCTGGGCAGCACTTTGAAAGATGAATAAATATATTGAAGTATCAGAAACTTTAGGAATGCAAATTTATGATTTTCACTTTCGGAGAATAAGTGAATTTGATCCACATGCACCCTAATGGCTCAAAAACGAGACAGACAAGGAGATCCCAGAATTTTCTCCCTTTCCCCTCTCCCAATGAATAAAAAAGGGGAGGGGGTGCAATTTTCAAGACAATGTTACAGTTCAGACACCTAGCAATAGTAATACAGGCAAAGGACTCTTTCTCTCCCTATGTCAGGAAGCCAAAAGTCTTATCCCTCATTTTTAGTGGCAGAGAAATAGGACTGGGCCTGTTTGTGTGGCACAGGCACAGTGCCCTTTGTAGACTACAACTGTCCTGTTACACCTGCGCTGCCACTGGAAGTTGGCTATAAACAGCTGCACAAAGTAGAGAAAAGCAGCGGGATCCTCTCAACTCTCCCATTACCCCAGCTAACGACAACTTTTCCTGTTTTTTCTTATTCTTCTCAGAAGAGGAAGTCAGAAGATAGGTGATAATTCCCTTTCAATACAGCATTTAACAATCATCTGGAAGGCGATAAATGCTATACTCCAGAGAGATTAGTACAGTGAAACCCAATTAGAATGAATAAAATGAGACAGTAACTGCAACAATCTGTAAATCCAGAGATCCTTGGAGCTGTGTGAATAACTGATACTTTACTATGCTGGCAGTTCTGAAAAAGTATTTTAAAAATTTGCATTTGAAGGAAATGTTCAGCTTTTCATACTTTGATAAACTGAAGGAAGTTGAAACAAATAGTTTCATAACAAAAATATTAATTGGAAGTTTTTTGGTGGTGAAGGGTAAGGATACTCTTCAACTGTAAGGTGTCACTGAAAAATTTTATCCAAAATATTTTCTCCAGCATTAGCTTTTGCTGTCTCCAGTGAACTGATGGCATAGGTAAAAAGGCTTTGGATCTGCAGAGCGGTCAAATAGTGCAATGGTATAGTGAGTATCACATTTGGAATCTGGGATGATAAAATTCTGGAATGAGGAAGTTGCAGAGAAACTTCATGTTTTCATGTAAGCAGCAGCTGAACATTTTTTTAATATTCCTGGCTGCAGACAAGAAATGAGGAGGCAGCCGTCAGGGTAGAGAATCCTTGAAGGCAAAATAAAATCCAAAGTCAATCTATCAGTCAACAATCTTGTGATTCTGGATCTCTGACTCCTTATTTTAAATAGTTTGAGGCAAAGAAACTCGGTTTAGCCTTCCTTGGTACAGATGTTTACTGTGGATATGCACTTCTGTGATTATTCAGAAGGCAATTTATGCTAAAAGACACACCATATTATTTTCTTCCAAGCATACAGTAGCATGGCAACTTACCAAATGCCATTATGAATGCCAGTTACTGTTATTTGCACATGTATCAAGACGCAAACATCTGTCTGTCGTTCCATAACTACTAAAACACGGTTTTGTGCTTTTCCCACTGGGCTACTTCTTTTCAGAGAAGTTCATTATTCAGAATTCATAATAGAAGGCAACACATCCCTGAATAACATTTAGATTTAGTGACCATCTGTAAATGAGGAGCTAATATACAAATTACCCACAGTTTCAACTGTATTCTGGTCTACATAGCTGTCACTTTCTCTCTAATGGGAATGGAGCTGGATTCATAAGCAAACCAAGAAACAACCCTTCCCCCTGCCCTGAAAGACAGACCCCTGTTTGAGAGGGAAGAAAATCCCAGGAAATTTACATTCCTTATCAGAACATTGCTGAAGCTTCCAAATACCATTTAGAAGATGCTTGTGAAGTTCTTTGAATTAAATATTGAACAGGGCTCTAAAAATGAACTCTGGTTATTCAAAGTAAACAGTGTAGAAAGAAAATTAGTATTATTGTAGAGGAGAAATCAACTGTTTACTTTTTATGTTTCTGCTCATTAGAAGTGTGATTAAATGGAAGAAAGCGAGATGAGATAGACCATGTGTCATGTATTTCCACTGAAGACAGGCAGGCAGCATCATATTTGATTTCTACATAAATTCCCCTGTAGCTGTGCATCCTAGTAGGACTTGATTTTATTAAATGTCATGCTAGAAACTATTACTTTACTGTGTTTGTATGAAGTAACTACTGGTGCCATCCCATCTGTGCCTCAACCCTCATTAGCCTCTGCTCTCATTTTCTACAAAGATTAGTCTATTTTGAGAAAAATCATGGCAAGAAATTATGCTTGTATAGCAAGGTCTCATTCTGCAAATTGTGAGAACTGTGAAGTTGTCCTTCTGTTTGCACTGAATCGAAGGCCACAATGTCAAAGAGAGATGATTAAATGAGTCTGCAAAAAGGCGTATATTGGCAATCCTTGGTTTTGCTTGTGTAACTGAGTGGTTACGTGAATGCAGTCAGAACTGGCCAAGAATATAGCTACTATGTGATTAATGCATACAGCTGTGGCAACTACATATCAAATTAGGTCTAAATATGCACATACTTCATGTACAGCTGCACACTACAATCATTGAAAATATTTTTCTGTGACTGTCTACACACCATTCAGGTCTGTTTAAAAAACAGGTACCTTATCCCTTTGTGCACTTGCAGCTTGCACTCACTCCACATAGTGCTGACCTCACAGCTTCTGAATTCTTTCATGTTCATATCAAGATAAGATATATCATGCCACTGGGCAACTCTGTGGAAATTCCTCGGCCTGTGACTGCAGTCAGAATTTGCTGGGCTGCAGGATTTAGCTAAACAAGCTAAAAGGCAGAGTGCTGGACCAATATTCAGAAGGGAAGGTTCTCTCTCCAGTACTGCTTCAGCCCGAGACAGGTCACACTACATGTAGTGTTTTAGCTTTCCTCCTTTGTAAAGCACTTGGGCATATACTTACTAAAAAGTACTACATGATACTCAGCTGTTATATTAACATAACAATTGGAAAACATGATACTAATACATGATACTAAGCTATTTCATGTGGGTTTTTTATAATCTTTAATGACCTTAGTGTATCCAGGTTAGTTTGTACAACAAGATGCCAAGGACCACTTCACTGAAGAGTTTGTGTATCTCAAGTGGCTTTGCAGTTGCCATGGTAAAATTTATTTGCTGAGTGCCAAAGTGCATTGTGGAGGAAGAGAGTTGTTTTCCTTCTTAAATGGTCAAAACATGAGTTAAACCTGCCTTTAGGCAGGCTCAGTGTACCCTGCAGCCACCCTGGACCATTTTCAACAAATAAGAGAAGTATGCAATTTGAAACAGGAACATTTGTTGGTTTTTTCAGCTGGCTTTGCCAGTTTTGGCTTGGGAGATGCTTAGCTGTCAAAGCTTTTCACATTTAGTGTTGACTAAATACCAAGTAGCGCTGCCCCTTTCCCCTTACCCAGGAGAAAAAAAAAAGAAAAAGAAAAGAGGAAACACAAAAATCAGAAGAAAAAATCAAGGAAAAAAATACCCAGAGAGGAGAGCTTAAGAACCCTGTAGTGGGAACTGTAGTTCAACTCTGTTCACAGTCCTTTCACTGTGCATGTAGGCACTCAAGCATTGTAAATATGAACATTCAAGGCAGAACTGTAATAGATGCCAAAATTTAACTTTTAACTGTGCCTTATCTTGATTGAAAGTTATCATACATGCTACTCGGATGAACTGAGTGCATTATTGACAACGGGTTAGAAACCGCATGGCTGACCTAGTCAAACTTTGCAGTGGGTTCTGCCAGGGCACATCTGGTAGGTTGCTTAGTTAGATTTACAAGATCTCTGATGCTGACTACGCCAACATAAAATCAAGATCCCAACCCTCTCTCACTCTGATCTCCATAAGAATTAGCTATTTTAGAATCAAATCCATACTACCAGCAGATGCCTTGATTTTTTTAAGATATTTTAATATGCAATTATGTACAATAATGTATAATATTGCATGCATACATGTATACTGTATAGATATACTATGTAGATACAGATACACTGTAGAATATCTACCGAATTTGGGAAGGGTGGAGCATGCATGCATTTGTAGTGCATAAGCAAAAAGCCCAAATCTAAAACCAAAGAAAAGCAAACATGAGACAAGGGTGGTCTGCTTTGCTCTGAAAATGGAGCTGTTCTGCATCACCCTGCTGCCTTGCTGGATGCAGCTGCACAGCGTAGGCTCATGCACTGCGAAAATACTCTCCTTGCTGTTCACGCAGCATGGAGCTGCTGGTGCAAGTTGAGGTCACTGAGCAGAAGTGATCTGTACGGAAGCTAGAGCCACCATGTGATGTCTCATTTTGCTTCTTGCCACCCAGACCTCTGTGCTGGGGCAGCAGGCAGAGGTGTTCCATTAGTTTCACATCACCTTCTGGCACCAACAGGCTCTGCTGTCATATGAGAGGCTGATGTTAACACCAGATCTATGCACGATTGTTTTTAACAGCAGTAACAGGTTTCATCCCGATCAGGCATGGGCAAATGATCATATTTCTGTCAAATCAGCCAGAGCTGTGATACAGAGTTTATGCCAGCTCTGTGCTTTCATGCCAGATTGATGCCAACTGTGGGAAGACAGACAATGCTTGATAGGGCTCAAAGTGCAAGTGGCGCAGACAAACAATACCTGATCCAGCAAAAAACTTGCAGGAGCAAAGTTGATTGATCAGCATTTTTTGAACACATTTGAGATGGCAGAATGAATTTCTACTGGATCTGCAATTTGCATCATTGGGACCATGATAGTTTTGATCTGATACTAAATACCCTAAAACTAGATTTATTGAATACCAGCCCAAGACTTTGTAAACCAAGGCCTACTTGTTCGTGTCTGTATCTTGTAAGGGTTTATATACCTTGTGGAAGAAAAGCTGTGTTAGGGAATCTGAGCTGCTGTATCTAATTCAATGCCATGCACAGATCATGGAAATACATTAAATATTTCCCATCCAGCACTCTGCTAATTGACAGTGCTCAGCTCTCCATTTTAGAGTTCATATCTATGCAAATGCTGCAGTAGTATTTACACACCCTGGCTTGTTTGGGTTACTCAAAGATCTCTAGCACAACGCTTCACTGGACATTTTACAAATGTCTCTTGTTTCCATTTCCTTATTAAACAAAAGAAAGAACAAAATCCTAATATATGTTTTATTTTCAGCTTTAAGCATTCTGATCTGGTTTTGGAGGTTTATTGTGAATCCCATGTTTTGGGTAATATACCCATGTGTTTTTGCAAATATGATCTCCGAGTGATCCCACCAGGAATACACAAGGCATGTAACTCTCATAACTCTGGAGTAAACTGCTAGAACGGCACCTGAGCCGTGTGGTCAGCATGTGAACAAAATCACTGAGCGTCAGCACATGTTGAAGTAAAGCCTAATGGATCAGGTGCCTGGAAGCAGGATATGAGCTATTCAGTATAAAATGTCCTCTTTAAACTCCTGGGGAGGTATTCTGTTTGCTGATTTATTGTGACAGGAATTCTTACTCCTGTGCCCACATGAAATGTCATCACAGCTAGTATCAATTTCATGCCTCTGCAGGAAGATCATGGGGACAGACTAACACCTGCTCTGCGCATCATGGCGTCTTAGGTCAGGGTTAGGCTTCGCTGATCAGCAGCGTGGGGAAGTTATGCTGCTTCATTAGCTGTGCCTGAAGAAAAATCTGTGGTTTTCAGTGCTGTCAATCCAGTAGCCTCAAATTTGCTTCCTTCAGCACTAAGAGACAAGCTGGGTGGGCTTCTAGCAAATGTGCAGCCACTGCATGCAACTGTGTGGAGAAAGGATGTCTTATTGATTATTCTGCCTTATTTCCAAATAAATGTATTTATTTTAGAGCAGCTATCTGCACTCATCATCCCAAGGCTATACCGACGGCCAGATGTCTGAATCACAATTTTTTGTTCTTTCAAGCTTTTCCCCGGTAGCTTTAAATAGAAGAATAAATTTTCCAGAGGAAAGAATCTTCTATTAATAGCATTAGATCATTTCAACACTTGAAAGGAAGAAATTAGTTGAGTTTTTTATGGGTTTTTTAAAATACTTTTTAAAATATTGTAAGTTCTTTCATTGTGCAGACAAGAGTGTTCCGCCTTCAGAGTTTTAATTACTGGAGAAAAAAAAATTCTCTCTCTCTGAGTTCAAAAAACAAAAATAGTAAATGAGACTATGTGAAATGGCTTAAAATAAACATCTTCAAACAATCTGGTCCTATGTGTCAGTTCTTTCTCAAGCTTTGATAATCTCTCTCATCTCTGTTGTTGAAACAGACTTACACAGATTGCATGGGAGGCTTGAAGATGATTGAGAGGACTTCTGCTTATCCGGCACAGTGAATTGCCAATAAGAGGTGATGTTCTGAAGGGCAGTCTCAACAAATTTCCTCACTGTATTTTCTCATAATGGGGAAAATCTGGCCAGTTACACTTCCGTGATCTCGCATTCTAAGATCTCTCCTCATTCATTTAAGAAAATCAGAGGAAAACAAGCCGCAGGCTTCTCTGCCTTTTCCAAACAAACATTGTTATCCTTTTATGTAAAACACTACGAGGATATTCCAAGTGGCAAAGAGCTTTATACACAGCTTCACTTAAAAGCGAAAACATAAAACATATTTTGTTCTGCAGTCACAGAAATTTCGGTCATTTATTGTAATGAATGGGCAATGTCAAAGGAACACATGGTATTTTTAGCTCTGCTTCATTACCCAATGTGGTAAACCAATACTGAACACTTGTAATGTCTAAAAGCTTTCTCTGAGAAGAAAGGCTTTTCCTGTATAATCTTGATTAAAGTCAGACTGTTATTGTCCAGAGGATCAGTAAAGTGTGATGAACAGGAAGAGAAGGCTGCCTGCTGGATAAGTAGTCAGATCTGTACGAACAGTGAAACGATAGCTTTTGGGCATAAAAGCAGAATATGTATAGAGACGAAGAAGGTTAGCCCAGTGAGAAAGGGAATAGTCTCTGATGGGGAGATGTAATTTCAGTGTGACAAATCCCTTGTCTGACCTTATGTTCAGGAATTGAGGATTGAAGTGCTGTATTAGAGGCAAATAAGCTCAGACTAACATGACTGAAACAGGGCCGTATAAGGCATAATAGTACATGCCTATAAATGCAATAAAGCTGACATGCATATTTAATACCAATATCCTCTGTTAATATGTTTCACAACATTTTTTTACTGTTATGTTTGTTATATAAATCCATTCGACCTGCCAATGAATTTGGCATATGCTTCAGTAGGTCAGCCTTTCTTTTTCCTCTCTTACTGTGCAAGATCCGATCCCTGACCTGGTTTGATATGCTCTGCTCAGTCTCGACATGAGCCAAAGTATGAGGGATCTGGATTATTCTAAACAAAGTTATGGGATTTCAGAATGAAGAATGGTTTTCTGCCACGAGCATCCCCTGTTGTTTCCAAATATAATATTATAAGTAGCTACAAAGAGAGATTTAGTCTGGATATAACCTACACTATATAGAAAGGAACAGGCAATGATGAACATGTTAGCCTGGAATAGCGTGGATCAGTGTGGCAAGCACTGAAGACCCTCCCAGTTCTCATCAAAGCCTGTGGATTTCAGAGTTTCTTGGAACATCACAGGATGAAATCCAAATTATGCCTAGACCAGTGAAATTCAATACCATCATTACACAAAACAATCCACAAAGTCAACAGCAGTCTGAAATCTCTGCAAATGCTGAAGAACAATGGCATTAATTTCAAGACAGAGTGATACGGAAATCCTTATCTATTTTCATTTTCATTACACTCATAAGTAATCATTTTTTGCAGCTAAGATATTCTCACTTCCTCTATTAGTTCCCATGTAGGTTTCTGGCACAAAGAAGCTTTCAGGAGATTTCTGTGGCTTTTTAGTGGTATACCCCAAAACACACATAGGGTCCCTCATGAAGAAGCAGTTGTTACAGTATTGGGGGGGCTGGTGGTGTGTCTCTTGTTTCCAGCTCTCCATGACTCATACAAGCAGCTGAGAAAACAGTTTAAATATGAAAGCTGAAAAGAAACTGAGAAGAGGGAGTAGTTATTCCACTTCTCTTTCTCTTGGAAGAACTAAAAAATACGTAAATTTAGGTCAGACAGGGTAAAAATATTCCATGCTGTTTTTCCTTCCATGCTATTTGGGCTTTGTGAGACTTTTAAAAACAGGCCCAGGACATGGTTGGAACAAACAAGACTGTTATTTACTTGTTTAATAAAAACCTCATGCATTGAAATAGAAATTCAGTTCATATAATATGGTGGCTTTAAAATGAAAGTTTTGTCACAGATCTGGTTATCACTTCTGCATAAAAAAATAATAAAATAAAAATAAAAAAAAGAGAGATAAGGAAATAAGAAGAAAAAGTCCAATTATTCTTGCTGATGAAAGGAAAATGTTAGAAAAATATTCATTAGATAATTTCCTTTCAAAAATGAGACCCAAATGAAAATCACGAGCTGGAGACCAAAGAACTACCTGGGACTGTTAGTCTTAAAAAAACATGTGAACTTAAAACCTGTTGCCAGTAAAATTAACAAAACTTGTCTGTACAAAGACAGAGCCTCCTGAAATGCTTTTAATTTTGTAAATGGTAGTTATTTTTTGTTTGTTTTTTTTTTTCAGAAGTACTGGCTAGCAGAACAGATGTGTAATCATGTGCTCCCTAAATACTTTTCAGTATCGTAGAATGTCATGAATTGATTTTTTTTTTACACCATTACATTATAAATTAAGTCTGTAAATGTAGAACTGAGGCAATCTTGCCTGTTCAGATAAATGTGCAGAACAAGATTTTGATCAGCAAATTCTGTATGTATGTGAAACACAGTAGAGAGCGGGTTTGTTATACCAAGGCAGATTTAAGCTGCTCCACGTCCACCGTGGTGGCCCCAACCACTAAGTTGCCTTGACAAAGCCATGGGGAAATTTGTTAGTAGGAAAATCTTGCGCAACTCAGAGTTGCTACAGCCTCTCCTGTTTCATCTGCAGGCTGATCTAGGGTGAGCAGGACAACGCCTGACACTTTAGCCACACGGGGACCCTTATGGAAACCTTCCAGGCACTTAAAGGCAGATGTGGGAAACCGTCACCAATGCTGCTATAGACATGTAAACGCAAATGCTGCTAGTAGACTTTTAAAATATCAAAAAAGTCACATTGTATTTAAGACATTTCTCTCACCTTCTTTCAAATGTAACCATTTCAAGAAATTATTATGATGCCTTTTGTGACATGTTTTTAGCAACAATTGTGTAGTTTGTGTGGAGAGAATGTTTTATGAAGTCAAAAAATAATATAGAACTCATTTCTTGCATTGAAAGGCATAAAGACTCACTCCAATTAAAATCAGTAGAACTCCAGTTAAATGCAAAGCCCTTTCTCCACTAAATTCAGTGCACTATAAACCTTAGAAAACAACAAGCTAATAGAAACTCATCCATCTGTGCATTAGAGTAAATTTGCTTTTTCTGTCACAACCATAGCATCATTCTAAGCAAGTTTGAAATTGTCATTATATCTATTTTGTTAATTTACGCATAGCAATTCCATTGATGCTAAAATGGTTTGCTGAAGGGCTCTAGGAAGGTATATGCCATTCTGGACATAGGGATATGTAACAGAAAAAAGTAGTATATGGACCTTTCAGATAAGCTGTAATATGGGCTAATCACAATACAAGGAAATTTTTACTTTACCAAAAATTTAAGAGCCAAAGTCTTGATGAAAGTTAGTGACTTTGGGTACCAACAACTCATAGGAATTTGCATGTGTGTTTAGGGGCCTCCCAATCTCATAATTTACCAAGAGAAATAATGATCTTTATCCTTCCTCTGGAAAGAAAATACGGGAATTCTTATTTCATTTTTGGAAGGATGGTTGTTTAGCTTGGTTGACATTTTTGTTTTAAAGAAGAATCTTGTTTCCTTTTCCCTTTGCAATGAAAGAGCTTGCTCTCTGTGAAGTTAAGAGTCGCAAGATCACAGTACTTAACAAATGCATGACAGAAGATGTTGAGTCCTCAGCACCAGCTTTTCACAGACCCACTTGCTAATGTAGACACAGCCAATGTATTACATTAGCAAAAGGAATAACAGTTGTTTTCAGAGTTGTTCTCCCTGCTTGGCTGCTGGGTGACCTGGAGCGTTAATGGACAGAGATAGCCGTTCTCCTGCCAAATTCTCATTTTGTTGTTGCCATGTGGGACATTGTCTCTCTATTCTTCTGTTTCTTACACAGGGCAAGGATTACAACTCAGTAGTTTATTTTTCTTAGGTCCTGTAATGCAAGAAGAAAACAACCTGGAATGGAGTCATTCCAAGAGCTGCAGGGAAGACAGTTTTATGTATTTTGAGTAATTTCCATGCCCATTCCTTGCACTGAAGATCCTGCCATTCCCATTAGGAATAGATTGTGGTCTTGTTTCAGACGAACAGTGATAATCACTACAGTAAATTTGATGAGCAATTATTTCTCTTGGCCCTTGACCAGTAAAGAATCTCATTTTAGAAGGCATATTACTCTACTAGAACTTTAAAGATTGTTAACCAGAGCCCATCAGTTTGGAGGCAGAATCTAAATTTTTAGAGTATGGACCTCCCAGAAACTCATTAATTTTTGAAGACAGTCACATCTCTACAGTTAAGCATGTTAGGGTTTTGCTAGATCAGTCCTTTAAAGCCCTTATCTGAGCCTTGAGATAGTGCCATGGTTAGGAGCAGATAATGTTGACTTTAACATAAGATTTAGGTGAGAAGTGCCATTGCCCATGGGGACTTTGTACTGTCTGACTTTCTGCTCTGTGTGTATGCACGTGTGTGAATCTTCTGCTCTGTGTGTATGCAAGTATGTGAGTCTTCAAGAATGCAGGGGACAACAGAAGGTTTGTGGTATGTTGTTGTCTTTTGAAGACCGTGGACTATTTAGTATAATTGATTCTTTGGAAAATATCAGTAGGCAGTGGAATAAATGGATCTTTAAAAACAATGCTCCCCTCAAAGTATTTCCTACATGTGTCTCACATTTACAGAATGTTATATGTAGCAGACCAAGCCATCTCTAGAAAGTATTTAACCATTCATTCAGGTGATATGACCTTCTAAGAAGGGTTTCATCACAATTTATATACCAAACAAATGTAGAAATCACTGGCAGCTTTATAACAACTTTACAAGGACCCAAACTGGATGCATAACCTTTAGACAAACATTGAATTCAGTCACTGTACCTGTTTTCTATCTATCTTTCTCTATAGCTGTTCTGGCTTATGTAATATTTTTGTTGTCTAAGTATTTCTTCTTCCAAACCTCTGTCCTATTCTGTATAGCAGGCCTGGAGTATGCACCAGAGACTGTTGACTAATGTGTATTTGTTGCCAATGGCTGTAAGGAAAGTGAAAGTGCAAAGCAGCAGGAGTGATAAGGGAAAAAAAAACCCACAGAAGTCAGATGTTTTTGCATTTCACAAAGCAGAAAGAATGTTTTCTATCTGCAGTAGTGGCATTGAATAGTGACAAAGCACCAACAGAGAGCTGTGGTGCATTTGAGGGAAGAAGGAAATAATGCATTAAATTACAAGGGCATAAAAGTGCCTAGGACATGAGGATTTGATTATTTCTCTAATATGTTAGTTGGGCATGGGTAAAAAGTCAGAGCTGATTGTATGTCTGACAGACACAGACTCCCACAAACAGCAGAAACTCTAAACAGGTAATTTCTAGGGCATGAATGCCAGAAAAAAAGCAACGCATAGTTCCCTGTTAGCAACTGTGGTGTTCTTACACTGATGACTTCCCTGGGTGTTACATGGCCCTCTAAATGTAGCTGCTATCAGGGATAAGCTGCAGTGAAATGGATTTGAAGGTGCCTCTTGGAGACAGCATAGGGTGTGTTTCAGTCTGCAGACTCCCTGAGGAAGCTATAAAAAACATCCTTTCAACAGGTTTGCAGCAAGGCTGCAGCTAATTAAACAACTGCAGGTGATGAAACACTGGTCCTGCAGTGCAGACAACAGCTTTACTACTACAAGTGCATGGAAAGCCTAATTCAAGCCATTCCTGTCCTTCCTGGGCTTGGCCTCCCTCTGTCCTGCAGAACAGCATCTCTCCAAGAGGCGTGGGGAAACTGCCCAGTCCTGGGAATTTGTAACATGCGTGTGGTACAAAACCCTTCGCAGATGCAGGATGGACAAGGCTTGGTGCACAGTCTGACTCTTGGCCCTCTGCAGAGGCAGTGCTCATTTGAATTGATTTGAACAGATTTTTTGTGAATCTCCAGAGATGCTGCTCTGCTGGCTGCCCGAGCAAGCTCTCGCTGGGTGAGAGGCATGCAAACGTCAAGTTTCTCCTCTCTAAAGAAGATATTTTACAGGCTCGGACAACTGAATTAGCTGTGATTATACAGCAATCCTTCATTAGTCACGTTTTCTTACTGCTATTTAGTTCTTCCTTATCCAGGTAAAGCATGTTGTGGGTTCCTTTACGCAAACACTGAAAAACTTACTTTGTTAATGAATTGCTAATGTGACACTGTGCATTATAAATCACAGGAAGTGCTATTGGGACTTGACACAATGATCCAAAAGCATGAAAGGTTCCCGATTAATTTCTTCGCACCTTGGCTCATGTGGCAGTAATGCTGTTAGGCGATATGTCAACTTCCCGAAGGAACATTTTCTGGAAGAAATCACAAATCTGAAGCATATAAAGTGTATTTTTATCTCAGAGATTTAGCTGGAGTTGCTACTTCCCTGCTTTCTTTCCTTTGATAAGTATAATCTGTTTCCCATTCATTTCAGCTAAAGCTGGTTTTAAAATCCAAATACTTTGAAGGGAGTCTCAGCATGACAGAATGGAAATAAACTTTCCTGGCAAGCACAGCCCCCTCCTACCACCCACAAGTTATGTTTTGGGGTTTTTTTTCCTCCTTCAAGTAAAGAAAAATGTTAAATCATAATTTTATATATTAAAGAGCAGTGGAAATTATAGAACAAGGATACACGGCAAACATTTGAGTATGAAGTGAAAATGGAAGCTCAGACTCTGGAGACCACACCAAAGGTAGAAAGGAAAGCACAGTAACTTGCATTTTCATGCAGGGAAGTATAAAAACCTGATCAAGATTCATACCACCTGGCTAAAACAAAGGTGATACAGCCCAAGAACAGCATATACTGAGTGGAAGCTGAACCTGGAGCTGGTTTGAGTATGGTGCAAATAAAGGACCCTATTCCCCTTTGTCATTCTGCCATTTATCTTAGTATTTTCACCCTGCCTTCATATATCTCCATGAGTCTGAAGTCTGGACAAATTTACTGTGCCAGATTTTCCCCCCAAGGTAGTTCGATGAATGACATAGTTATCATGTGGATGAACCTGGCCCACTACCCATCTGCTTCCTTATGGGATTAAAGTATTGGGTGAGATGAAATCCAAAGTGGGAAATCATGAACACAAAGGATTACAATTTTGAGAACAGAGAGATAAGAATTCAAGCCATTTTCACCTAGACTGCTGACCATGCAAAACATAAAATTTTCGATAGGTAAATGCCTGAATTTGCACCTCAATGCTGTATTTTACCCCACTTTGTTTCAGTATTTTTCTGGTGTAACAAATATGATGTGTCAGAGCAACAATCTGTGTCACATCAGCAGCTGTGCATCCAAAATAAGCTTATGATTACATTCAGTAATGTACTACAGGTAGTACCCCTTCTTGCCTTTTCTAAATTACTAAACTGTTAGGAACTAGGTTTTCTGTTTTACAGAGGATTCTGTGTAAATTTTTCCAAACCAACCCAAAACAATATTGAAACATTCACAGCTTCAAATACAAGATCCTTCACAAATTAAATAAATTTCAGGTTCATCAAAAGCTTTTTTCTCATTTCTAATTTCAATTTCTAATTTCTTACAGTCATTCAAAATTGGAAAAATCAAAATACTATATGTTCAAAAAACTGAAATGGAAACTTCAAACTGGAACATTACACTGCAGTTTTCTTTCAAAGACAGTCAAGAAAGAGAGCATGTCTGCAGAAATGCAGGTGACAGAAAACATTTTTAGAACAAGGAAGAGCTCCATCCCAGGAAACATCTAACTAGTGCAATAAAAAAGCTCTTCAGTTTGAATTCTGGAACATAACAGAAGTGTTCAAAGGCTCCTAGACACAAACAGTTTACCCCTATGCTGCAGATTCAGTCATTGTGATCAGTGTTTCCTCTTTTAGGATGCTAAACTAACAAAAAAGGGGTTTGCTTCTGCTTCTAATTCTCTTTCACAAAGCTCAATATAGTCCTTACTCTAAAATCAAGACAACCTTTCTGCCTACTTTCCCCTGAAGGTTTCTCTCACTCAATAAAAAGCATCCTCTCTACAGAGCACCCATTGTAGAGAAGTGCTGTTTCTTGGCTAACCTCACAAATGCCTGGCTCGCATGATTCGGGACTGACCAGTAGCAGACATGAATCCTTTAAAAGCTCAGCTCTCCCTGTGACATCCTCCTTAACATCCTTTTCAGAGGTAGACAGTAATTCTCAGCAGCACGGAAAGTTAGTAGTGGTAAAGCCACCTCTATCCCAAAAGCGAAAAAGGTCATTTTGATTCCACTCACTGTCTACCCTCTGGCGTGGACCAAAGGGAAGCTTTTTTCATTTTTTAACTCTGTACCTGAGTTGCAAAGACAGATGTAATGACAATAAAGGGGAGAACATGCAGAGCTGCATTACAAACCAATTCATCAGAAAACAGAGCACGCCTGCCTTACAAATTTGCCTGCAGCTCTTGTCTGCTGTGTTATTTTTAAACTGCCTGCAGGTTGCAGATTTTTCAGTGGTCCTTCTCCTAGCAGTGTACACAGTGGATTTATCAAGGCACAACTTCCATTATCATGAATTTAAGTCACCAGAATTCCCAGCACATTAGAATTCAGCATTCTTCATCTTCCTATAAACTTCTTGCTGCAATTTGCGTATTCACAAGAGGGCATCCCGTGTCTCTTACAGCCTCTCTCCATGGCAAGGTCAGTATCACTCGGCTCTGCATTCCTGATGCTCCCAGCTGCCCTGCATCACCCTGCAGAGCGCAGCCTGCAGTTGCTATAATCAGCAACCCAGGCATGACGCTACAGACTCTTTGGCTCACCATGAAAAACCCAAGAAGATACACCCAACTGAATGAACCCAATGCTCAGTTTCACACTTATCACCCAGACTTGATTGTCTGAGCACCAAACCCATCTCCTGTTCAAATGAAGGCTATGTGCAGACATAGGGCACTCTTCCATCACACATCGAGGAAACAAACTTCACAGTACTCCCAGCAAACCTGCCCTACTTCTGTGGGAGGCTGGGTGGGATAGAGTTAGGACTTGGCATCTGTAAATGGGAGAGCTTCAATATGCAGAAAAACTGCACGATCCATGCACAATTCATATAGAGAAGGGACTAACAGGAAGAGTAGTCTATATCACCACAACATTTTAAAGAAGAAAGCAATGGGGCATTTTTCAGAAACACTGAGTACTACAACTGCTGCAGGTGCAGTAAACAGAAGCTGCAGATGCTCAGAATTTCTGAGAGGTCAGACCCCGCAGCTAAATGTAATGAATATCATGTTTTGTTCCTTCTTCTCTGGTTTATTCTGCAGCCCAGAGCAGTACTGCAGAGCAATACCCATCAGCTCAGAACCTCTCCCCTCATCTGATTTGGGGTGTCTCAGCCATGAAACCATTCACACTCTTGACCACTGTTAGGAGCTCTGGAAACTTCCCCAGCTAGCACTGTAAGCACTTGCCTAGCATCACCAGCAGGGGCACAGCCACCTTCATTTCCATTCCTTTGACAGACACAGAGCAGATAACAACTGTGTGATGTATGAGGAATTTGTTTTGGATCTGGAGCTCCAGCACAGCAGGCTTTGCCCTCAATAGGGTACAGCAGGGACTTGAAAGTAATTTTGATGTAAAGAGCCAACAAGCTTCAGTCTGAGCAAAATCCTCTGGGCCCACAGGGCTGACAAGTGTCTCCTTGTGGGACAGAGTGGGACCAACTGGTCTGTCTCACCAGTGACGGCCAAGCAGAGCCTGGCCTGTCTTTGTTGGGTAGGGTTAGGCTGCTGTGCTGTGGGTTAAGCTTGTGCTTGCCTGACCCTATGTAACAACTGTCCCTCATTCTCCTACATTACGCAGCTACTTAAGCTGTTGTTCATTTCTCCCTGCTGATTTGGACAGCCTTGATTTGGCTGTTGGCTGTTTATATTTTGTAGACATCCTCTATGTAATTGCATGGCCTGGCCCCAGGCTATCAGGCTCTGGGAGAAATAACCGCATTATTCCACAGAACAGTTAGCATAATTAAAATATTGACTGCAGATTTTAAAAATGTGCTGAATATTTCACAGAGTGGTTGGAGGGTTGGCAAGTCTTGGCAGCTTGTTGGCTGCAGGAACTGGCTGATATTTAGGTGCGCCTTCTCCTTCAGTATTCATTGCTGTACGTGGGAACTGCTTTTTGTGCTGTCAACTGCTTATCTCCCAAGCAGCCAACCCACAACCGAGAAAAAAAATGAACTGACTGGAAATGAGGAGCTCCAAGGGCTTTCTTGTGATTCTTATTGCCAGTGAGACCGTTTCCTTGTTATTTATGACTTCAGGACATCTGTCTTACTGTGTGTCTGTCTATTTTTATTTGTGTCCATCCCTCAGAACGCTGAGTGTAGGAACTGCATATGGTGAGAATGTACCAGGTGATAAAACCATTTGCTTAAGAACTGTCTGTACCATATGAGAAGCATTAATAAAGTTTAAAAGCCCACGAAAACCTCCACTGGAACATTTGTTTTAGCTACTATTCCTTCTTTGCCATTTGATTTCTATCTGTATTTCATCTGTAACCAAAGTCTAAGGCATAAAATCGTTACATTTCCACAACCAAGAGAGCAGAAGCGGATGGAAGAAACCCAGTTGACAGGGCTGGTAGAAACTACAGAAGCACTGATGACTATAAAGTACTTAGGGAATTCTCAGTGCCTTTGCAGTATCTTCCCGTTTTCTTTCTTAGGGGAATATCTGGGATAATAAACATTGGTAAACACACACAGGTTTGGGTTTGAATGACTTCCTGGTTCTGTCTACATCCCCTGCTATCTGGTGAAAAAGGTAAAATGATCTCATGCTACTGGAGTATTAAACAAAACATGTGGATGATGCCTAAACCACTTTGCAGACACCTACATCCTGAACGAAATGCAGTAGGATCAGAAACTTGCCAAGGTACTGCTTTAAATCAGCTTCTTATTTAATCTTCACTTACATGCTTGAGAAATTCTTGGGATGGTAGGAAGCGTTTGAGCAGCAGTGCAGTCTCACAAGCAAGGATCAGGGATGGCTGAGCTGAAGCTGTCCTATTCCACTGTACCTTCCAGGGACAAGGGTCTGATTTACAGTCTGATCTACAGCTCTTTTAAGATGAGCTAATCGTGTGAACATTTCCATTCCCACTCAAGGGATGTCACAAGAAATGGCCAAATGCTATTTTCTGAGGCTTCTATTACAGCTTTAAAGTAATCATAATAGCAAATTAATAGCAGATCTACTCTGCCATTTTCCAGTCTCATTGCCATCTCTATAATCAAGAGCAGCTCTACTTCTTCAAAGCTTATTTCTGCGATACTTCTCATTTTTGAATACACAATTAGGAAAGGAGCATGATATCTTGGCACTCCAGCTGTGGTCTGTAGGCTACTGCCCTCCTTCTGCGCTAGGCTCATTGCTAGTTTCTGCTCTCAATATTGAACTCCAAGCTGTAAATCATAAATATCACCTTGGTTAGAAAGCATTCTTCCAAAGGCAAAAATATACTTTTACATATTTTTAAAATCTCTTCTAAATTAAACTCCAAGATAAACTCTGTGGAATGAGACAAAAGATGCTCTAAATTCAGTACACAGAAAGAGAAATTCACTGCACATGCACAATTGGGGGATGGGAATTGTTACAGCTTTTTCTCTGTTCTGGTAGTTCACATGGCCAAGTTTTTAGTTTGTCTCTACTGAATGATTCATCTCTATTACCAGTATTTTCAAAATTAAATGGAAGAGGAGTAATGTGTTCATGCCCCTGCTGTGTTTAATAATCTCCCAAAAATTGTTTCCTGTTTACTTGGAAATCCCCACCTCCATGCTGTGATTTAAGCATTTTCATCCTGTTAACTTAAAAACAAAGCCTAGAAGATGCTGTACAGTTTTTATCTTGCAGTCATGAAGCAATTTATGATAAACGTTGTTGTTCCAGAGAGAAATTACTTGAAAATGTGCATATGCTCATAGCTCCACATTGCTTATTTACATCATAACTGTTGAAAAAAAATACAAATTGTCATTCAGTTTTTATTCATGTAACATGTCTGATGACTGATGGCAGCTTCTCTTTTAACAATTGCTGTATTGGTGCTCAAATACAAAGCGCAGTAAAGCCATCAATAATCCCATTTATGAAACTGTGCTACTTTCATTCATGGTACTGGCTAGCACACAACTGTGAATAGTCAGTATGTATTGCTTTGTGCAAGACTTGTCTATAAGCAAATTTACAGTATATTTTCAAGACAAAACTTTAAAAATACCTAAATTGCTTTTCCAGCTGAAGCATTATCTCTGAATTCCTGTGGCTTGGCTGGACAAAACAGAAAGAATTTTCCCTTTAGCTTCCTCAAGGAATAAATTTGCACAATAGTTCTAGGATTTTACTTACATAGCACATACCAAAAAAACTATTCTTACATAAAAGATTGCATTAGCTCACACAAGTCAGTGTGTTCTGTGTTAGCTTATACGAAAAGAGTTCATTTAAAAGGCAGCAATATCCTGTGGCCTGAGAACTGAACTGGAAGCTGGGAATTCAGAAGGGACCTGAGCTTTCTCACACTTCCTCTTAGGATTTCGTGAAGGTCTACATTTTTCTAAATGAACATTACATTTATGTGATTAACTGGAGGCTGCATGGGTCTGATTTACAGATGTGTTAAATTTCTCCTCCTCCTATTAAAGCTATTGGGAGCTCTCAGCTCTCCACGTTTCAGAAGGCTGTAATGCAGTTACACACAGCTCTTGGGAGGGAGAGTAACACCATTACCTTGGTGAGTACCAGGCATGGACAAAGGCAGGAAAGTGGCAGAATAAAGCATAAGGTGTACAAATTCAGCACATTCCCCTCTCCACAGGTCTAATAGCCCTGATTAATTTTTGAGGGACAGCAGCAGTGGAGATACTGAAATATTTGGCATCCAAACAGGTACTGTGCAAGACCAGAGTCAGGAGAGCAGCTCCTAGGAAGCACCAGGCTGGCAGAGTGAGGTTGAATGCCTCCGGCTGGCGTCCCTCACCCTGGCCGCCGGCTCCAGCAATGGAGAGACTTTCTTTCAAAGTCTTGCACTGGTTATCTCAGTGACTAGACTGAATGCTTGTTAGCCTCTATTTGCCTTCCCTTTTTAAGTCTATGCTGAAGCTTTTTGTCTAACAGCTGGCTTTCCTCTCCTCCCCTCTCAGATGAGATGGAGCAGTCTCCTGCAATGCGTTCTGACTACTTGGTCTCAGGGATTCGAACTCCGCCAGTGAGGAGGAACAGCAAACTGGCAACACTGGGCAGGATCTTCAAACCATGGAAGTGGCGGAAAAAGAAAAATGAGAAGCTAAAGCAGACATCTGCAGGTAGGATGAGAACAAGAGAGAGATGGAACACAGAGCAAAGTTTAGCTTGGGCAAAATTTGCTTACACAGGAAATGTTAATGGTGACCTGATCTAAACCTAATTCAGAGATTTCAGCATGTTACAGATTAATAAAGTTTAAGGATAGAAAGAGACCCTACAGGCTGACTTCCTATATAATATAACACAGTACATTTAGAAGAATAGGTCAAAATACGAAAGCGAAGCACAAGCCTCAACGCAGAATGCTTTTCATGGGCTGTCCCTTCTCCAAAATAGGCTACATTTATAGCCCCAAGTATCATCACCTCTTTTATTTGGGGTGAAGATTATATAGGTCACAGTAACATTATGAAAAGTGACAGGAGGGAGCTACAGCACGTAAAATAACTTCCCTCAAGCAGCTGTGTCTGCGGTGAAGGAACCAAGCACGCAGCACTGCACACTCACTAGTCTCCAGGGATGTCCCAGGAGATCACTAAGGAGACAAACTTGCCTTTTCCTAAGGTTGGATAGTGCAATTCCCTCCACTTGCCCCGATAACCTGTGGAGTGTCATAGTAAAGGATATTGCTTCCTGAGACAGGTCCAATGTGCCGTATTAAACAGCATGAAGGCTCTAATATCCCCATTACTCTGTACTCAGTGGGAACAGACAGTAGGTTAGATCATAAATCTCAGCTCTCTGCATGTGGGTGATTTTACAGCTCTTTTAATAAAGGAAAAGGCACAACAGGCTGACCAGTCCATGCTTTCCCCCAAAAATCCTTGCAGTTGTTTCCAAGCACACAGTAGTTGAGACTAGAGAGAATTTCCACATTGCATCTTTCTCACTGCCTTATATGAATACTCTGTTGTTAACTGGGGCTGTGTTATGCTGCTACTTTGTGCAGTGCTGGAGAAGAAGATGACAGCACGACAAGGTCGCGATGAACTCATTAAGAAAGGCCTTCTGGAGATGATGGAACAAGGTAAGTAAAAACTCTTCATCTTTTTTTATCAGAGTCTTTTTCAGGACAATAGGAAACACATAATTGCAAAAAGAAACCTAACAATCAAATGAATAACTAGGAAAACCTTCAATCCAAACACAGAGGAAAATTCAGTATCTGAATTAAGCATGTCTGTCTTCAAATTCCTCCCTGCTGCAATCAATCCACGCAGTTTAATTTTTGATGTTTTACCATCTTGAATGCAACTCCATCTTCGGATTTATACATAGTGCAGTCTGAGCTAGTATGTATGTTTTAGGCAATTGCTCTAAAGCTAGCTAAATCCTACTGCCAAAAAAGTCAGCTAAAGCTGGTATAAACTTCAACACACAGATGCATTCAGCTAACATGTACAACCCATGAATCCAAACCTCATAAAATGATAGTAATCTGATGTTTTCAGATGTTTTTCCAGTAAACCAAGTTTGTGACAAAACATATTAACATTCTGCCTGTTTTTGATTCATATGGAGAAGCGAAGCATTTGGTAGTGTCATTTTAAAGCTTTCCTAAGTACAAACCAGGTTCAGCAGAAGTCACTGAATGAAAGATGATAAAGTGTCAGAAACATGCACAAAGGACTGTGGTTCTGTATACCCCTGCTCCAAAGCCCTGACACATGCTCAAGGGAGACAGAGATCTGGGTGACTATTCTGCGAGATCAAGTGAGCTCCCAATGTTGTGGACAACATCCCAATTGCCATTTCCACCTAAACAGAGATAAAAATCCCAAATTCATCTTTACTTTAAAAACTTTATAGCAGAAAGTACTGTCATGAAGAAAGACTATCCTTTTGAGTTTGACCAGTCTGATAGATAGAAATTATGTTCTTTGAAACTAATAATTGAGTTTCTTTGTATAAAACAAATGCCATGCCTATAAATAGCCTGCGGGACAATACTCAGTGATGCTATGCTGGAGTGTAACTGAGCAACTAGAAGAGTCAGAAAAAGAGCATTTTAAACAGATTTTTTTTTTCTTGCTAGACATACTTTAATACGAGTTTTATGTTCAAGCTAAAGAAATTATCTATCAAACCATCAGCTTATTCTAAAATGGAAGTTTTTAGAAAGCTCATTTTTAATTCCCATCCATTGAACTCTGTCTCTCATAATTCTACATAATTAGTTGCCCTATTGGCATATTAGCACTATTGGATAGAAAAATACACCCCATTTCTGCTAGGAGTATGAACATTCCCCATAATCCATGAATTTGAAGACATGCACATCTAGAGCTTTGCAAAAGAACAGTAAAATAAAACTTCTGTAGAGCACATTAAAAGATAATAATAATAATAATGAATCCATAAACCTCTTGCATGCATAAAGAACTGGTTGGAGGAAAACAGATGATGCTAAGTTGCAAGATCATTTTAATAAAATTAAAATAGTTTAAATAAATACATATAGTCCAGTGAGGAGCGATGACAAGCTGTGCTTTTAAAAAGGCAGCTGCAAACAGACTGCCTACCTGTCTGCAATAAAGTTGCATAAAGTTGCTATAAACATCAAACAAATTTTCAGTGCCTCGCTGCTGCCCAGAAAGGAAAGAATGGCTAACAGTCAGTTGAAGGACATTGCAGCCACCTGCAAGTTATTTTTCTTTACAGAGTGTTGTGAATCTCCAGGGTTATTTTATTATATTATTAGTAGAAGCAGCTTATTAACTGGGATAAAAAATTGACCCAAATAATTCTCAGTAAATGATTAGTGCCCTACTTGGACTGAGCTGAAGTGGCAGCAGTTTCAAGGCTAAGTCCTCGTTTATGCTGTAAGTTGCAATTGTCAAAGCAGCAATACTATGCTAAAATACTACAGAAAATCTGAAAAGCCCTCTGTTTCATCAGGTTCTACTCCGTTTCCAGAGACCTGATTCCTGCTCACTTTCATAAACAGCCCAAACTGGGATGAAGATGTAGTCTGAGAAACCTCTGTGTCATGCATTTACAATAGCTGTGTCTCACTCCAGTGTTGTAGCACAAGGTCTGTCAAGCAGCATTTTGAACTCGACTGTTTGCCTCAGAGCAAACCACAAAGCTAGCACAGAATCTGCATCAATCTGTGAGCAGCCCAGGGAGAAACTGCACCGTCCTTGCTTTGGTGATGAGTCATCCTAACAGGTTATGTCACCCTTTCTCCTCACAAAACCCCAAAGCCCAGCTGCCCAGACACACTGCGCAGTTGCACAGCCTGAGCCCCGTCTGTCCTTCTCTCCTCTCCAGCTCTGCCTGCATGGGGCAAATGCCAACCTGCCCCTTGAAAAGTCCTTAGCCTGAAATACAGCTTCACGCTAGGGAACCAACTTGCACTCTGTAAGAGGTTTCAGGGTGCGAGGTCTGGCATACAGTGGGATTCATTCCCAATAAAATTCTTGCTCTACTTCTAATTACTTTGCAAGACTCTGCTGCTTTCCTTACCAGACAAGCTACAGTCTGTGCCTTCTCTTGTCCCCGGCCAATTTCTAAAATACAGTGTTGGGACCCACTGCCAATCAAAGCAGCACACCCACTTTGATCTAAGCACAAGCTGATCACTTCTGATCAGGAACATCACTGTTGTGAGTCTCAGATGCTCCTCAACAGAAATTCTTCAATAGGACTGTCTTCTGCTTGTCATTGCTTCATTAGTCCTCACACTTCCCATCGGACGGGATCTGACGGAACTCATGTCTTTGACTGCAGCTTCATTGTGGCACAGCTGTCAGCAGCTTGCTTTTCCAAAAGATGTGAGAAGCGTGCAAAGCCGAGTTACCTTGAAAGCATTTAGGGAGCTTCCCCCGATATTTCTTCCCATTCTGAGAACAAAACTGATCAGATGTAGCTGTACTTACAGCACTGAGAGATAAGGGCTGCCTGTCAAATAATGCAGGTAGCTGTAATACACCGATGATTATGTATAGGCTGCCTTCACAATGAGATGAAATGTAGGCAATGAACTTTTTCCCCCTCCCCTTCCCTGTATCATAGCAACTGTGCTACTGCAAGGGCTATTTTAAGAACAGTAACTTTTCACCAAACGTGATTATGAGGCAGACTGAGTGAGCTCAGCATACAAAAATACTGCAGCCCTTCCGCAGCATCTCTGGGCCAAAATCTGATATCCTTACCCAAAAGCACAATAAATTACTCTGCAGATTGTCCAAATAGTATTAAAAAGGGGTAGCTGTGAACATTAGCTATTTTAAAGCAATGTTCAAGAAATTTGTAGTGATATCATTGCAGGAAAGCATAGCCCTGTCAGGAGGTTCCCGAAAGGAGTGTCTAGGGCTAAGAAATACAGGTTCAGAGGTCAGGGGTGGACAGCAGGCATTGCCCATCAGCATGGAGTGCTGGCTAGAGTGGGAATTAATTGCTTTCTTTGGTTTGCAACAGTGATGTACATCTTGGAAATTCTGAGATAGTTGTGAAGTAAAAGGATAGTTTGTATTCTGAGGACTCTTAGTTGTGAAGTAAAAGGATAGTTTGTATTCTGAGGACTCTTGCCTGAATAGGAGAATACGAGAAAAGCTTCAGTCATCAAGATGCGTACAGCTGCAGGGATCACTGGCACAAAAATCTTTCAGAGTAAGCAAAGGGAGCAGTTTCTAGGTCTGCATGCAGAGGGATTTGAATTTCTGATCAGCTCAGTGAGACAGGAGATGTATTTCAAAGCTGAGTAACTAAAACTATACTCAAAACCTACAGCTTGGTAGGGAATATTTGCAGCCTTGGCTTCGGTAAGGCTCCAGCTTTACTGTGGAGGTAGCTGGATGGCAGCGTGTCATGCACGGAGCCTGACACAACTCAGACACATCAGACCAACCTGTGCACACACTGCACCATGAGCTCTGCTCATGCAAGGAATTGCCTCCTGACAGGTCTCTTCTTTCCCATGGTTGTCCTCACCTCCCACACAGCAGGTGCTTCCAGAGTACAGTGGCCTTCCTGTACAGGCACAATGGCCATTTGACCAAGCTGCTGGGTGCCTGCAGAAAAGGATGCCCCGTTGAGAAAACCTGGTGGATATTAGTATCCAGATGGGCTGGTCTCCACCAGTTTTGCATTACAGATGCTCAGCACTGTTAGAATCAGGTGCTGCTCAAAGGCAGATCTCAGTCCGCTGAGCACTAACAGCTTTGAGACTTACTCTTCTCAAGAGGATAGCAGGGAGTTTCAGCTTTCACTGCTCATGGTTTCGTTAAGATTAAATGATTTGGTGTTTTAGATACCGAAGGCAAAGCCTGCACTGGTGACGATGCTACGAGAGCAACGCAGAGTGACCCTCCAGCTCCTGTGTGCCAGGCACTTGCCTCAGAAGAGGTGCAGCAAGAAAGTACAAGAGCAGCCACAATGGATATGACCTCGTTTGCTGAGGAGCTGCATTTGGATGAGGTGAAAGAAGATGCAGGTATTGGCTATAAAATGTTGTCAAAAAACTATAAAATATTAAAAAAATATTTCTGCTAAGATGCTTTAGGAAGAGTAAAATATGTCAGTGCATTAAAGGGTCAGACCACCTTGTTCAGCTCAGGCCTTACTAGGTTAGCAACTACTACTTAAGTACAGTGATTTCTGAGATGGCTAGCAAACCGAGGGACCACACAAAGCTTGGCATAATGGGATTAGTTGGATTATGAGACAATCCAGTCTTGGCATGACACCCTTTTGGTATTAGCAGTGACTGGTGCAGAGATGAAACAAGCTTCTCTTAAAAACATTTCTTAAACTCCTGTGCCAAGCCTGAAATTGTTTGTCCTGGCTCAGGAGAGCAATGTCAATACACAGCCCACACTGTCCATATCATCACCCTCTCTACAACACACTGCAAATACAAGTAAAGTTCAATACCAGGAGCACAGATAAGCTAAACCAAGCTCCTTTCATGCAACTGTGCTCCAGCACAGCTCATCCATGACAGCAGATCCCTGGGACCAGAGCAGCCACCCACAACCTGAGCAGCTGGAGGGTTTCCATTCACTTCCTGACAACCAAGAAATGCAAAGCTGCAGAGATAACACTTTATCCTAGTTTGTGAGGAGTGCCATGTAGTGATTACAGATCTTCCTGCCCTCTGGTCAATCTTTACACCTTCTCCATCTGCCTTGGTTGCCTTTTGTTCTCCATCCCACCCCCTTGTGTCCTGCTTTCTCTGGCGTCCCAGCATCTGGCCACTTTCACCAAGCCCACCCCTCCCCACTGTGGCTTGCTAAGCAATGCTGCCTGCTTACACCCTCAACCTGCTTCAGCAGCTCAGAATGGAAATCATTCTCTGAAGTGTTTTCCATTTCTTTGCTTTATCCTTTCCCACTTCCTTTTCCTCCTGTCCATAACTCCTGCAATTTTGTTCCCTCTTGCTGTTTTGTTTTTGTATAATATTGCTTTTCTGGCCCATTTGTAGCTCCACTCCACCCTTAATTGCTTTGACAACAGAAACTTTTCTGTCTCCCAAAAAGTATCTCTCCTCATGTTTGCTCAACACAATGATTTTTTTGTAAGCTTAACAACACCCTTCCATCACCCATCAACTTCATTTCAACTACACGTTATTTCATCAAGAAATATCCCAAAGCACTGTATGTGTGCTTCTAAAGATTTATCCTCTCTCTTTTTTGACTCTTAAAATAGAGACTAAATAGAGAATTGGACATAGACAGTCTCTATTAATACATGCCCTTAATGCTATTTTCCTTTCACTTCAAACTCTATCCTTTATGGCTGTGTTTGGTTTTGTATTACCATAAAAATTAATTGAGGCAAAACCCATTCATCTTCCTGTTCTTAGAACACCCAGATCAAGATCTTGACCAGAATGTCAGGTCTTTTTTTGACTCTTTTCTAGGGTGTTTCATTCCATATCACTAAGGAAATTTCTCTCTGAACTTCTAATTCGTATCATTGGGACAGTCTATCCTGGAAAGATGGCACTAATAGTGTATCATGTATTTAATCTTATGGCTCTGCAAAACCTAGTACTAGGATTTAAAATTTACCTTACACTGCATTCAAAATTGTGGTTTGAGGCTTTCAAAATCATCCCTCTTTCTTATGTCTCTTTCTCTAATCCTAGTTCCTTTTATTGTCTTCCTGGTACCACCCCTTCCTCTCTTCTATATTTCTTTCCCTCCATTTTTTGAGATGTCATTTTTCCAGGTTCCAAAAAATAACAGTGGGGTTACCTTCTTCTGTCTCCCTGGTCTGTGAGACTCCACTCCTATTTGTTGGAAATCTTCCTACCTCTTTCATCGGTGGCCTCTCACTTTTAAAATAATTATTGTTGATTTAGTCTTTATGTGCTAATTTATCCCTGTCTGTGCATTCTAGCATTCCTGTCTCTAGTAAGCCCTCCTTAAGGAATTCATTGGGAGGAAAAGCTCTTCAGAATTGTCAGAGTGTAATACTAAATTTATTATAATGTTGAGTTTATTATAACGTGCGTCCTTGAACTCAGTCCAGGCCCAGTGCAGTAGGTGTCTTTCCACAAATTCGTAGGAATATTTGACCAGCTAGAAGCAAAATGAATATATTTGCTTTATACCCAATATGTCATATTTCATCCTGAGGATGTGGGATGCAGGCCAGTGAGGAAAACAGAAGGAAACAAAAGGAAACATTTGTAGACTTCATGTTTGGAAAGAGGGCAGTTTTTCCCACCTAATCTAGCCAATGGGCTTGGGGGCAGTCCCAAAGGGAGGATTTCTACCTAGCGGTGCGATGGCATTTTGACAAGTGACACTCTGAATAATTAGCTACTCTGGCAAGGAGTCTAGTGCTGAGCACTTGGAATATTTTCAGCAGGATAATATTCACTCTGCTGTATGAAATCTGTTAATAGATTAGTGTACTCAAGACTCAGATCTGCCTTCCAGACCACGTCAAACATGTGCTGTTGTTACCAGAAACAACCACAGGAAAAAAAAAAAGTAAACGGTTGTTTGCAGGGAATGCAAAATGGACATTCTTTAAACAGCAGCATACAATGCCAGTTTATTTTCATGATACCACTCTCAGAACAGGATGGAGTTCAGAAACAAAAAGATCTGTTTGACCGAGGCCGAGTGTGTTTCGGATCCACCTTCTCTATAGTAAAGATCCCACTATGGCTGCTCTGCATCCGTGCCAAACAGCACTTCATGTCACAGGGAGGTCTACTGATTTCAGTGAAGTTACTGTCAGAAGAAAGTATTGCTCCACTTAGGGGAACACATTCAAATCTGACTAATTCTCCCATCAAGCTACTAACATCTACTGGAGCTCTTGATCCTTCTGTAATGTAACCCATTAGTGACTTTATTTTTCTTTTCCTTTATCCCACATTTTTTCTTTTATACAGTAGGCAAAAAAAATACAAAGTTATGTCAGCCTGAAATAAAGCATTTCCCTAGAAGTATACTTAAAAGAAAATTATTTCCTTCTATAATTCAGGCAACTATCACATATGGCAGCTTTCCTATCAAGCCAAATTTCCCAAGAATTCCTGTTAACGATGCATATTTATTCTACTTTCCTGCCTTTTTTTGAATGACAAAATACACATTCCTCCTCTTCTAGGCATACTCATTAATCCGTTTGTCAACAAATTAAATGCTATTATCTTGCCAATGCTATTGTTTCCAACTGCCTAAGTGCTCTGGTACCTCCCCATGCACTCTGAAGACAACGATATTGAATGTTCATTAATACAGAGAGTTTGTATTCCAAACAAGACATAAAACTGAGCCAAGACAAGACTTGTCACGTGGCAGCTGTGGGTGCCCACTGCTGTCAGTTTTTAGGAGATGTCCTAGAATGGTTTGGAGGGAAAGGTACTTTGTTTACGCAAAAATTATAAGAGGGCTGGAACACCTCTCTTATGAGGAAAGGCTGAGAGAGTTGGGGTTGTTCAGCCTGGAGAAGAGAAAAAGAGGTGAAGGAGGAGGAGGTCTCTGGGGAGATCTTGTTGTGGCCTTTCAATACTTACAGGGGGCTTATAAGAAAGACAGGGAAAGACTTATTAGCAGGGTCTGTAGTGACAGGACAAGGGGCAACAGTTTTAAATTGAAAGAGGGTAGACTTAGACTGGATGTAAGAAAAACATGTTTTACAATGTGCGTGGTGTCATACTGGAACAGGTTGCTGAGAGAAGTTGTGGATGCCTCATCAGTGGAAGTGTTCAAGCTCCGGTTAGACGGGGCTTTGAGCAACCTCATCTACTGAAAGATGTCCCTGCCCATGGCAAGGAGGGTGGACTAGATGGTCTTTAAAGGTCCATTCCAAACCAAACCAAACCATTCTATGATTCTTTGATTCTAGAGGACATAAAACAGTGGGGACTTTAAAGGTATAAAAGTATAATGGAGTCATATATAAGCACCCAGTGATGTTTGTGACGAGTGTTGGTTTTTTTAAAATGTATGTAACATGTATACAGTCAATAGCACAGCAAAATTTATTCAGTACTGCATAAGACCTACGGATAGTACATTCCTAGAAAACAGAAGAATACATTTTTACAGTCTCATAAATTTGTAATAATTGCAGAGATGCTCCAGTTAAAACAGCTTACCCTGGACACAGAAATGATACAAGATTATGGAAAAAAATTTTTCTCTTTTAACTTTACATTTAAAAATATCTTGGTTTGATGTGCATTCAATCATTATAGAAACAACACAAGCAACAACTAAAAACAAACCAACAGAACTGCCTCTACCTTGTGCATATGGTGATCAGAGATAAGCTTTCCTCAGTAATGCTGTCTCCAAATTATTTTCTCACAGACACAATCTTGGTGTCAGTTTTCTTTCTCCCAGTTTTCTAAAACATTACTTAAATTCTGCATGCACTGGACATATTTAATCCTTGCTAGTCACTACACTTACAACAGCAGCTATGTTTCTGTCCCTTTCCTGGCTGTTGTAATTCTCACACTTTTTCTTTGCCCTTTTATATGATGTATCATTTTCTAAATCAAATGCCTTTCTAAGAAAATTTATATATGCAATTAAAACAAGCAAACAAAATAGGTTCAAAAGAATCACAATCTAAATGTTAATTTACAAATAAATCCAATCTCCACCAGTACCCATCATTAATTTTCCTTGGGACATAAAGTACCCTTAACAAGTTAATGGAACACTGTATTTTCAAAATCTTACACATATACTACACAATATTTTTCTCAGCAACATAGTGACACCAGTATTGACAAACAGAAAGGTAAACTAAGGCATAAAGTAACTTACCATATTACAGTGTGTGCAAAGTTCAGATGAATAACCATAGAAGACGATCCCAATAGGATCTGCTACTTTATTGTTCCAAGTAGAAAATCTCTCAAATGAATAGCAGTAAAACATTAAGCTTTGAAATAAAATACAATTACAAGCCCTTTTGCTCTTTTGGATAAAAGTATTATTGTCCCTAAAAACTCAAATCACATTTGAAAGTGGACTCTGATCTTTAACACATGTAAGCACTTCTGAAAGTTCTAGCAGGAGATTTAAAGAAACGTAAGCCAAAATAAAAGTAAATAAATTCAGCAATTTTGTAATTTTTTTAAAATGTAAAATCTTCTAAAAATATTTTTTTACTGATGCAAAGTGAAACCATTTAGATAACTTGCGATCCTCGTGTTATTCAATTGAGACTGCACTGTCATCAAATCATTAGAGCTCAGAGAGTTATTCCATGCTTGACAATGTAGAGTATAATCTATGAAATGGAATGATTCTTCACTCTCAGCCTTATTCAATTCAAAACTAAGTATTTAATTTAGCTCTTCAATGACACTCACCTCTGGACATC
>Ga0181612_168490_pt1 | contig 33175 bp, 10 predicted proteins | sample HoacroProtozoa21_FD_119630 | JGI IMG/M metagenome (GOLD analysis project Ga0181612, IMG submission 119630) | Hoatzin crop microbial communities from Cojedes, Venezuel. Combined Assembly of Gp0051906, Gp0051904, Gp0051908 | reverse complement strand
TGGAACAGGCTGCCCAGGGAGGTTGTGGAGTCTCCTTCTCTGGAGATATTCAACACCCACCTGGACAAGGTCCTGTGCAGCCTGCTGTAGGTGACCCTGCTTCGGCAGGGGGGTTGGACTAGATGACCCACAGAGGTCCCTTCCAAACCCTACCATTCTGTGATTCTGTGATTGATCACGCCAGGATATTGTACATGGTTTGTTATCGCGTTGGAGCTGATGAAAGATTACTAGCCATGGTAACCTGGTCGCTTGTTATGGTCCATCACAACGTGTTTCACACCTTCTCGTAGGTGACTTGCAATAAATTAAAAGCACTCTGGAGACCTAAACTGGGAAGCAGAACTCGATCGTGTAGGATATTCTTGCCCTAGTACATTTCTGAATAAATAGCCCTTTAACACTGTGTGGTCTTTAATGGCGATCGCATCATGTCCAGAGAGAGGAGCTTCACTAGGCTTGCTACAATTTGGTTATTATGCGGAGGGAGATCTTACAGGACTGGCCTGAACTATTCCAAAAGAAAAGTGTGAGGGACGGTACGAGCTGTGCATGCAAATAAGTTGGCAGGGGGAGCTTGTTTTTATGTTTTTGTATTTCACATCTGCACAGTCCCACAGTAAATATAGTTCCATTGTGTATAACTGACTCACAAAACAGATTATGTGCATGACTTACCTTTGCTCTAAAACTACAATATATCAAGCTATTCCATCTAGATTACAGAATTCAACCACTCCTGTTGTGTTTTTCACATTTTAATCGCTATGCTTTTACTTCTATCCAGACAGGTAAAAATGCAGCAAACACTTCTTTTGTCTACCAAGCTGAATTAGTGCAGCAAGTATTTTGTTTGCTGTTCCAAGCTGCCTGCTTATGAAAATGAGATAGTACCACTTTTTATAGAGTCATTCCGGACAGGCGGATATGATTATAGGCAGCTATATGCTATCCTCCAGTCTTCAGAAGACATTGGTCTGCTGTTTTATATCCAAAGTATGCAGAGCTCAGGAGAGTCTTCCAAAAGGGAAAATTAAGGTAGTAAATAGACTAGTAACATCAGCAGGAAGAGTATAGACAGCTTCTTGTAATCTAAGTTGTTACATCTCTTTACTGAAATGTATTTTGCTATCATTTGAGTTATCTGTGTAGCTGCATCACTGTAAAGGTTTTAGGGGTTTGTTTCTCTTTTGTTCTTCAGCAACGTTGAATCTCCACTGATGCATGAAGTCCCAGAGCACCAAGGCAGCAGCACAGACAGTTCGGCAAGCAGTTTGGCAAGCTCTGTCACAGCATGTAAGAAGGTAACTTCTTAGTTTATGTTATATTCAAAGGCAGTTTATGTTATATTCAAAGGCAGATATATCTCACACTACAGCTTTGCTTTTTCAGCTTTTGTCTTTGTTGGGGAATACAACATTTTACAGATATTTAAAAAGGAAAAGGATGGGTACAGAAGAATAAATTCTGGGCACTGTTATGGTATCTTGCAATTTTGTCTGCCTGGTCTATACTTTTTTGTTTGTCCCAAAATATACCATACATATATGGGAGATAAACTCCCCCTGAATATTTCTATTTTTCCTCGTTATCTGGCAATATGAAATAAAAGCAGCGCATAGTGTGGATACCTGCAGAACTGCTCTTCAAGAAGTGGCCAGTTTCTGGCACCCAGCTTGAGGGGTCCAGAACTTTGCTTCTCTCAGGTCAATACAATGGAGGGTCCTGCATGAAGCAGCTTTTCTGCCTTGCCTAGTATCTGACTGGAAGGGTTTCAGCAACCGAGGAGGTAATATAGATTTGACTGTTGCTGTTTTTGTTGCCTCAAAATGGGTTTATATGTAGTCATTTAATTTAGAGGACGGGGAATGGTGGGAAGAGGTGCTTGTGTGTATACGTATGTCATTTGGAGGAGTCAGATATAACTGACATTATTTTATGCATGTAGGTAATTTCAGTACAACTGAGAATACACAGGTGAAGACCATGGGTGCTTCCTTTTATTCCTCCTCCCCAGGGCCAGATTATGTCAGTACAACCTGAGGGAAGGGGGCACTACCAAAGACCTATTGAGGAGGGCAGGCCATCTTTCATCTCTCACTTTGCAATAACCCTCAGAGCTCTGCTGTCTCCCACAGACATAATTCTAGAGCTGACAAGAAAGCATTTGTTCTAACACAGAAATGTTATAAAACTTCACAGCTCATTCAGTTTTCCCATAATTCTTACTTTTTTTCTTTTCCTTCCACTAGTAATAATATTTTTCTTTTGTTTTGTTTTTTTTTATTTTTCCAAAATAACAATACATATTTATATATGTAAGCAGAGAGAGAAAGATAAAACATGTAGAAGATAAAGATTTATTTTCCTCATCTTGAAAACCACACTGTAGGTCTGCGGAGTATTTTCTGTCTACAGAAATTTTGTTAAATGTAAACTCATTTATATAAAAAAGAACTCAATAGGCTGAGGTGTATGCTGGGACTGGGCTTCTCCAGCTCACCCCAACATGGCTAAAAGATAAAGTGTCAATATTTCATATGATCAAAGGGTTTGTTTATTTGCAAAAGAATACCTGATTTTTAAAAAATACTGCTGACTGTAATTGGAATCTTCATTTGGGCAGAAATAAGCAGAAAATGCATTGTGTGGGAGAACATCTTAACTTTTCATTTAATCTCAGGGTTGTCGACTTTACATAAGACTGAAGGACAGTGGCACAGCACTGAGAAGTGCTGTGACTGTTTTTACAAATGGTCCCAGCTTGGTCACCTCCAGAAGCACCACTCTCTTTTAAAGGCTAGGCTTTATCACATGATGTAGAGCTGCTTCACCTGTCTGGTCCCTTACCTTTAAACTTTTTGCTGTAACATGAGTCGATTGTATGATTGTCAGCACACCAGAAGTGATTCACTTCTGCCAACACTTCTGACAAACAGCAGGATATATTGGGCTTCTTTACAGCATTGTCCCTGAATGTGTTATCATTCTTTTTTTTATGTGGAAAAGGATAAAGACTTACCAAAAATAGGCCAGTACCTTCTCTTCTAGCCTTTGTTGGTTGCAGTGATTTTTAAGTGAGGTGTGTAATTGGTGGTGAAATTGGTGGTGAAGTGAAACACTATGGGTTCCTGCAGCAAGGGAACAGTTTAAACAGTTGACTTACAGGTTGGAGTAATTGTATTTGGCATGAATGGCTCCTGTCAGGAACCATATGAGATGTGGCATGTTACTACACAGACCAATCTGAACAAATACAGAAGATGTGCCCCTTGATATCTCATCTTATTCCCTATGTCCCACTTTCATATCTTTTTTGATAAGTAGTAATTAACCAAAGCAATTAAGATAATCAGCCACGAAGATGCAGATGTTTCATTTGTGGAGCAGAGCCTTTTTAATGTTGTCTCGGTTACAGATATTTACTGTATTTTAATGTCTTATGATCTAAATCAGGGAGCAGGAAGCTGTTACACTAAACTTGTATGCAATATTTTCCTCTGGGAAAGAGTGACTTTTCTCATCCACACTCTGCTAGAGGCTGATTTAGTTCATTGATTCACAACACACTGAGTAATGCTGACGGCTGAGTCTCCAGATGAGAATGGAAAACTTTTTTTTTAGAATCATGAATTACTGCTGATTTCACATTTAGTGCATGATGCAAATTCATCCTGAATTATTTTCTGAGTGTGATGATCCTGCTCTGAAGCAGAGATACAGCCGTATAGTGTGTGCAGCTGTTACACAGAAGTATGGTCAATGAATCAAGTTCTGCTTTCAACTGTACCATTTCAAATCAGACACAACCTTGCTGAATTAAGCAAAATTGCTAACAATGTATGTCAGTGGGATCAGCCCAGAACTCGTCAGAGTGGGGTAAGAATGAAGAGAAGTACAAGATAGGAGGAGGAAATTTTGGCAAGTGATACTGTTTGCCTTGAAAGTGCAAACTATATAAAAGAAGGATGCTGACTGACAGCTGAAGTCATACAGATTTAGGTTTCTTATCCTTTGGTACAGACCAGCTCAGTATATTTTGAAAATACGCTTAAATGCAAAAAAGGCAATCAGAACGTACTGGTAGAGTTACATCTCTGAGGAATATCAGTTCTCACATTGCATTTGATTAATTAATTAGCCCTGTTAATTTAGGCTAGCTCCTTCACGCTTACACACTTTTGATCATCACAGTTGTACATTATTTTGCCATAAGGACTTCAGTTTATTCCTTTAAAAGCATGAATATCCTGGCAAGTTTTAATAGATATGCAAACTCCCACTTTCTACAGACACATGCACCAAGTTAATAGGGAGAATTGCCTTGCAATAGCGAGGTACTGTAAGAAGTACTACATTCACCCTTACTGTATGTTTGTCTTTGTGATAATATTGCTGTCTGTTACCAAAGAAATATGCCCAAATGTTCACATGGCTTCTATATATGCATTTTTGCATAGCAGGTGTGTGTAAGCCTACTGTGATCAGCATTGTGGGGTGGCCCAAATTATCCTTCCTCCAAAGAAGTACTAATGGGAAGGTTCTGAGCAACACCATGTCTGTAATGGTCCTAGTGCAGAAACTTGCATTTCATAAGGGAGAGTTTAAACTTGTCCAAAGTTTACCCCTCATTCCTGCCACTGCTTACTCAAAAGTCACCTTCCATTTACTGAATGCCATTCAGATATGTGTGGAACCAGACCATATGCATATGGTTTTCTTGGAGCAAAGCTTGTAGCATAAGCTGTGGGACTAAGTCAGCACAGAGAGATTAAATGCAAAGTTTTGGTCTCGGGGTACTGACTGAGTTCAGTGCTTATTACAGGAGATCTTAAGTACTGTAGCTTCTCAGAAAGCAGAAAAATGTCTTTAAGAAGAAAGAGTTTGTAGCTTAGGTGGTCGCAGAAATGAGCCTGCTGACAGAATGAACAGTACTAATCTGTTGTGGAGAGAGAGACAGTGAATCATAAAGGATGCAAGTTTGTGCACTCTGGTGTAATTAAACGATTAGCTTTCCCAACATCTAGGTTTATCTCTTTAATACAGAACAAAACTCGTAGCAATATTTTCCAATAAAAATGTTTGGTTTAGGCATCTCCTTCAGGTATCTCCAAGGAGTTTCAGTTCTTAAAGAAAATAGGCTGGTACTTTAGGGGATGTATAAATCACTTGATTTAGGGTGCATTAACTGGACAGGTCCAAAAGGAAGAGGGGTCTCAATCTTGCCCTCAAAAATTTTGTAGGCAAGATTTCCTTTGAGTTACAACAGTAGAGTTGAGGGCCCCAAAACACAGCAGGCCTGAGTAAATTTTTAAATTAGTGTAACTATTTTTAACTATTTTAACAGATTCTCTGCAGTAACAGTCTGCTAGAATCAACGGACTACTGGCTGCAGAACCAGAGGACACCATGCCAAATTGGCTTTCTGGAAGACAAGTCAGAAAGCAACTGTGCCTCAGTAAGTACTCACTGTAATCTCCTCTGCAGAAAAGACCATTGAGAGTTATTTGGGTAGGGTGTGGGGCCGACCACAGTACATGTTAAATTTTAAAAAGTCAATGACTGACGCTGAAAATATAGCAATCTAGCTATAGTTTCTGTAATTTCCAGCTTTCTGTTACAAGCAAACATACAAAGCAAAACTGCATACAGATTTCTATATAGAGCACGTTAATAAAGATTACTGCAGAAGTTTCCCCACATTTGGCCTTCAGACTTTGTCACCCTCCGTATTTTTTTATGCTCATAATCTGCAACTGACAAGAGAGAAGAAAAAGCCAAAGAGAAAATTATTCCGAACCGTAACTTGTTAAGTGGCAGGTTGGAAAGAGCAGATGTTTAAAAGGCTGCTCAATGTTCTTGAAGGCATAGAGATACAATTAAGGAGAAAACTCTTTCCATATTGGATGAGGAGAAGCTTCTAAAGAACTCAGAATTATTTTACATTTGAAATGAAATTTAAATCTCACTATTGTGGGTTATAATGCAATTAAGTACAGCTTTCGGTTAAGAGTGTACATGAAGAAATAGCAGTTATGTTGCTTTACACACTATCTACATGAAACTTCATGGAAGTACATTGCTATGATTGTAATAGTTTTTTATTTGATGATGAAGGACTCAGGAGAGCAGATCCTTACTCAGAATCCCATTTGATTGCTACTCCCTGGCCCCACTAAGCCAACAAGTGCTTCAGAAAAGAGCAGTTTAATCTCAGGCGAAAGGTTTCCAGCACTGCTTGTGCTGCACACAACCTAAAGACCAGCTGAGGGCTCTCATGAAATCTGCTGGGATTCCCTCAAGGACATGGACATTTCAGCTTTAGCTGATGAACCCAGATGCCTGCTGTCAAGAAACTAAATCTCCATCCCACAGTGGCGATGACTGGAGACTTTATGTCTTGCCTGGGGGTGATGCAGCATGCTTGAGAACAGCAGGAGTGATAGAACAGTGTAATTGCAGAAGTTCAAAGTTAGGAATATGGTCAAAGGTTACAGGGCTCAATTCACTGTCACGCTGTCCACTGGACTATCAGTTCCCATAAGACAGAGTGAGCAAAATACACAACGTAATCAGAGTGTGCTAGTAAGCAACATACAAGGTATAAGGTGAGAAACTAAACAGACTCCTGTGTCTTTTTTGGATGATGCTGGGTGAAACAAGGAAGGGGATATTCAGGAGTAATATTTACTGGTACTAATTTCCTAGACTCACAAAACTAGACAGACAGCAGTTTCCTGTTCTTTGAGCATTCTGCATGCATTCTCCCAAGCAAAACGGTCACAGTATTAGGAAGTACAAACATTGCTGAATTGCAGCTGAAATGCTGTCAGTTGAACAGTGTCCTGAATACGTTCTTAACCAGAACGGAGTCATCAAGCAGGTAATCAGTGGTATCCTGGTTGTTGGATATAGGAAAGGATTGCTTTTAGTGCAATCACTTGGGTTTTACTATTTAGTATTTCATATCTGAAAAAAAGGCTTATTTTCTCAGAGAAAATGATTACTCCAAATAATAATACAAAAATTAATTATGACTTGATTTTTGGTATGCTGAGCTTTGACTTTATGTTTCTATGAATCTTACAGGAAATTATGTCTATCTCTGATAGGATGGAGCTACCAAGAAAGGATAGCTTGTTAAAGTGAGACTATACTCAGATTTGGTTTAAAAATACCCAGTATAGCTGCTTGATACACACTTTTCCTCTTGAAAGCACAGATCAGGTTTTATCTAGCCCTGGCCATTCACCTTGTAGGGAAAATAAGCATTACTCTTACCATTCTGCAGACGTGTGAGAAGAGGCAGAAGTACTGAAATGACTTTTCATTACAATCCCAAAAGGAGATTCTGAGATAAGGCGTTTCAGCAAGTCACAGACCCAAATCTCGCGTGTGCTGAATGCCCACAATTTTGCTGGCAAAGTCACGCAAGGTGATAATTTCCTTTTAATCACTTCTTTGACAAAGGAAAGACAAACAAGACAAAGCTCTTTCCTAAGAGAACAGCTTGTGTTACTATAGTGTGACGGTGTACTTCTGCTTGCAGGCAGAGGGTGGGCAAAGGTGCCCCTTGAGGCTTCCAGGACACACAACTGCCCCACAGCTCCGGACTACACACCATGCTAAACTACCACCACCTACAAGACCCTGACTGACTTCTTTCTTAAATGGGAGGAATGTTAGGATATGCTTTGAAACAAGGTCTGCCAAGTCATCTTCTCTCATTGCCTGCTCCTTGCTTAGTGTGCCTATAGGACAGTCAGCTTGCCTTGTATGGCTTTCTGAACTCAGTGGCAGCTCTACACACACAAAATGTTTTGCAATTTTCAAAGCAAAATTTCAGTGCCTAGTTGATCCTGAAATTTACAATTGTCACTGTAGAAGAGCGATATTGTACTGAAAGAATTTTGTATTAAGGAGTTTGAAGTGGAATGTACAATAATATATTGAGTGAAATTAAACTATCATATGTAGGGAACTTTAATTTAGAAGCTAAGAAGTTAAATATTATTTTGGAAGATCACTGTTCACATCAAGAGAATAGGTATTTGGTAGCCTGGAAGCTTAGCTCTTGATCTGACCCTGGAAGTTATACTTTTGAGTTACTGTTATGTAGTTACTCATAAACTGTTATGAGCAGAACTGAAGTTTTGTTCATATTCCTGGTTAATTTATTCTGAGTGGTAGTACAGTACAGAGTTTTGATTTGGGTGCCTAAAAAGTTGCACAACTAAAGTAAATACAAGAAGTAAACGAGAAAACTTTGATATTAATCATCAAACTTGATATGTGGATCAGAGTGTAAGCACTTGGTGGGTTTTTTTTTTTCAGAATTGCTCTCCCCATCATAGGTATAGGGATGGTTCCTTTGGCTGTGCACAGTCCTTGAGCAAACCAGGGAACAGGGAATACTTAACCACTGTGCAAGGATTAAGCATTAATTCAGTATCATTCTTGGAACCTGCGAAGCATTTCATTCTGAGTCCTTTCCGATGACTGACATTAAGCGAGCAGAAGCTGCAGGGATGAGGGAGGAAGGATACGAACATGCAGTAGTTTCCCCAGCTTCTCAATTAGCAAGCAAACCAGACTACTCTGCGCAGAGAATATGTTCTGTCTTCTCTTTCAGGTGGAAGATTTTATAAATTGCTGTTGCCAATGGTGCCAGAGGTGTTTTAATCAAACTGCCTCTGAAAGTTGTCATTGGATTTGCAGAAGGAAGAAAGAAATCTTGAATGTACTGTATCATTAACATTTGCTTTTCCCAAAGATAGCTGGTGATACATTTAGCAATAGTGTTCAGTTTTTGTTTGGAAGAGTTCATGTGTAGTTGCAAGGGGGTCTAATCTTACTGTAATTATAAATGCAACACGACCATATGAACATAGCTTTCATAAATGTTATATTCATTATGTCACATTACAGATTAGCACAGTTAGTACAAGTAAAAATAGACTCATGGCTGTCCTACATATGCTCACCAAGTATACTAACACTGATTTATTAAAACACTAAACATTTAACTTAGCAGACTACTTTTCCAAAGAAAGTTGGTTTTTTTTTAAGCAGAACAGGCATTTTGGCAATGTAATAGTCGATTCATTTCCAAAGTGTTTAATGAAAATGTAGCCATTATGTTATGAAAATAGTAAATTGTGTTAGATGAACCGTATTTCATATTTGATTAAGTTGGAAATCTTCTCCTGAGCTCTGAAAATTGTTATTTCAAATTCTGGTACCCCACTGTAATAGAAGAAATGCTAGTGTGTCCATATTTAATCCAATATTTCCGGTCATCTTTAAGGATGAACAATAGAAATCACAGGGAGAAATAACAGCGAGATGTTGTGTCTGTTCTCCATTTTTATGCCAGTTTAGTGGTATGTTGGTGAGCTGTCTATGAAAAGAAGTGCTATATGTATGAGTAGGATGTGAACAGAGTTTGGAAGGTTGTCTTGTCATAACTTTCCTTTTCTAGTTTCTGTACATACTATTTTTGTCCAATTCTTTGTGTTTACATTTGGGAAATCAGATTAGATGCACTGGGATTGAGTCCAGGGGGACAGGGCTAACTGTGTTAGGCTCAGGAAGACTTTGCGTAGAGGCTAGTCAGGAAGGGGCAGCCGAAAGAGATTTCTGCGTGCTTGAAGGCAAGTCACAGTGGGAGAGAGTGAAGGTAAATCCTAGGTAGCAGCGCTGTTTGTTTTCATTTCTATATTGGAATGAAACATCCTACCAGCTCTCTTCAAAATGTCCCTGGGTTCCAGTGTGCTACTTTCCTTATTTCAGGTGACCCTATCTGATTTTGTCGTGCTGTCTGCTTAAAAAAGTTAAACTCCCTCAAAGAACTTCTTCTACACTGCTGTTATGAGTGGTTTTTATCTCTTCAGAGAACAGAGTAATTGCTAAACATTAAATTAAACTTGGTTCAATTAACAGTGATACTGTTTAGCAGCAGTTTACTTCTGCAGATTAGAATACATAGTTTCATGGTAATATCATAATTAAATGGTATAAATTTTAAAGAGTTTAATTATGGAAGTCTTGTTTTGTTTGTTTCCTCTGAATGAGAATTTAATCAAAATCCACTTAAACAAATAAAACACATGGATTCATGAGACATAGTCATTCATAAGCTGCACATAATGACTTCTAAGTATAATTAAAATATCTGTAAGGTGACATTGCTATTACTTCATGGAGACACCTCATAAAATAAATGCAGTTTCACATAAATATATATACCTTTGTCCACTCCATTATTGCCAGCTATCTTCCTCTGAACCTACATCAAATGTTCCCTGCTTTGCACATGCTCTTAAGCAAACCTTGTTTGAAAAAAAAAACCTGATAGTTTGTCCCTACTTTCTCTCCAAAGGACTGGGTTATTTAATTGCCAGTGCTGAACATTTGTGGTTGGCTTATCTTAATACAAGTTAAGAAATTGAAATTCTTTCTTAATTAGATGATTTATAGTTTCTTCTCACATTGCACTCTCCTAAAGTTCAAAGTCTTAATCTTGCACACAGAAAAGTCATTTATGATGATTCTTAGCAGTTCCTAAGATTTGACATTTTTCTTTTCAATGCCTGTGCAGTAAGCATCAGCATGATTAAAGTGGTATTGTCATGCTGCTAACGATGTATCTTAATTGTCTTTTAGGAATTCTTAATGAAAATAGTTACTGAGAAAAAAATAAAATACAAAACAAAAGAAGAAAGATGGTACCATAGTCCTGCAAGACATTGGACATTCATTTACCTCAAGATGCATAAATCATAGCAGTGAATTTTCCAGAAATTGTCTGGACTTTCACACTGTAGACCAGCAACAGATAGAAGAGCCATTAGAAATGACGTTTACACTGAAAAAAGATATTTTCTCTCAGAATGGACCCAGACTCCAATAATCTCCCCCACAAAATACAACATCATGCCCTCTCCCTCTTCACAGGAGCATCTTGTCCCAACACGGAGGCTGGGAAGCAGGCCTTCCCACTCCACACAGCCTGACAAGGAATCACCCTTGAGAACTGCTGATCTGGGAAAATACACCCTTCCCTTCCCAAGCAGTGTGTCTCTGTGTGAGCAGGAATGGGATATCCAAACTTCGGCTGAAATGCTGCAAGCTTTTTCTCAAGAGTCCTGGAGAAGTAGAAACACAATCTTTACACCATTAAATGGCAGTGATAGATATGGAAGGTGGAAAGTCTTTGCTTTTCAATTAAAGCAAAGCAATAAAAACCAGTGCTCATTTCTTACTTTAGCATAACAGGATAACACTTTTCAAAGAATCAGGATGTGTCAAGGGCTCTAAAGCTCATTTTAAAATCATCTTACGTCTCCTTATAGCTGAAAGAAAATGCGGCTTTGCAGGCAGATGGGTGAGACAACAGTGTCAATAAAGAGTTTAAAGATTTGAAACGTTCTTGAAATAGTCCAGCAACTTTACCGCTTGCAAGTACTCCTACTCTGTAACAACATAAATGCTCACACCAGTATGCTCCATACAAGTATGCATATAGTATAGGCTTTATGCATAGACAGACACGGTTGTATATTGGTTAGATTCAGCCCCAGGGAGCAGCAGGAACACACGGCCAGAGTAGAGGGAAAGGGGAAGGACAGCAGCCCAAACTTTGGCCCAATTGAGTCTTGTTAAAGCACCCTCTCTTTTAATTGTTGGCTGCTTTTGGCTGACCCCGTGCCATTTGCACTTTCTCTCCAAGTGGTCTGATGAGTGCTGGTGGTAGCACAAAGGAGGGTGGATGACAACATGACTAGGGACGTGCGGATGGTGGAGACAGTAACCAGCAACATTTCCTGTGCAGCCTGCTCTAGGTGACCCTGCTTTGGCAGTGGGGTTGGAGTAGATGATCCACAGAGTTCGCTTCCAATCCGTAGCACTGTGATTCTGTGATCTGAGTGGATTTATGCAACACGGAAGAGCCCTCATCCATCCACAGCACAGGGGGAGGAGAAATTGCAGCTTGGGGTTGTTCACTGGTTAGCTGAGTACAGGAGAACATACCCAGTCTAGGAGACAGACATTAGCATCTCAAGGAAAGGAAGCAATGCTTATATTAGTGAAGGGTGGCAAGGCTGTTGCTTTGATGAGAAATAAAACAGGTTGTTAAGAAAGCAAACAGGTGATGTTATTATGGATCATTTTGTCTACGATCTCTCTGTTTACTGAGATAATGAAGAATGTTGTTTTGCCATCATAGCAGCTGGATTTTCAGAACTGACTGCTTAGCTTCCTACTGCATAGCTTGGCTGTCCTGAGCAGCAACCTAAGCATTATCCATCTCACAGCAGTTTAGCCATCAAGCTTTTAAACAGGTTCAGGAGGAGGTTAAGGATGCCATTATGCACTAATTTGAGCTGGTCAAATCAGGGCTTCTGTGGTCGCACCTCCTCCTCCATCCCCTACTTCATCTTTTTTACTACCCTGGCATTTGTACAAACATGAAATAAGTTGGTTCAGACAGGTAACTATGAAATTAAGAAATGCATTTTTCTGGCCAATTCTTCCTTGAATCATCTCACCATATTGTCAGACAAATGCCAGCGCTCACTTAAGTGATGGAAGAAAAACATCCAGGAAACAGTTCCCACAAATTAATTCAAAACAAATGATAACATATGCAGAACGGCAACATCCTTGGAAAGGTGTATTTTGATGGAAAGAAAGAGAACAGCTTTCAGCTGGATTATGAGTGTTTTTCATTCATTTCTTTGCCCAAGTCTTTTTAAAGATTTGACACTACATATTCTTTAGATGTTTAGGTACAAATATACAGATTTATATTTTACATCAGTCTTTGATAATAGAATTACTTCCGGGTAACTTGCAAACAGTAGTGCAGACACTGGGTCAGGGTGTTGAAATCTATACATTTTGTATCCCGTAATCAGGGCCCCTATCTTCCGTGTGTTCTCCAGTCTCTCCAAGGAATGAAAGCCTGCCCTTACTGAAGGGTGGAGGTCTAGTCCTACAGGAGTTCAGAAAGAAGGATGTTTTTCCCAGGCTTGGTAGTAGTCAACAAGGCTCTTGACACAGCCAAGTATGGAAGTGCAAACTTGAATCCCAAGGGAGGGGTTTTTTTTGTTTTTAGGTTTTTTTAAAATCAAAACCATATGTGTGTTCCTGAATAGTGACCATACGTAGCTGAAGCAACTGTTTTGTTTTACTGTGTTTGAATGAAGATTTACATTTGCTAGTAAATATAGCAAAGCCCTATTTGTCTGTGTAAAATAGACAGACCTACTACATACGAAGATGTTGGCCCTCCCTCATGAGGTTGCATGCACACCCTCAGCAGTATTTCATCTAGCCAGGAGATTACAAGAGTGTTTATTTTACCTTTCACTCAGTAATTACTCAACCATCTTCAAGAAGAGCAGTGTCTCTTTCAGAAATCAAAATCCATCCGTTGCTTTCCAGATCTAAGCCATAATTACTAGAGGTATTTTTAGTTTTCAGTCCCATCTTCCTATTCAGCCTGACGATACCTTAATTATATCCTGACAAGGAGCAGGAGCAGGAATTAACAGCTGCGGGCTAAATTGTGGCACTGAGTCTTAGTCCTTTCTCAGGCATGTGTGGGTGTTCATACTGCTGTGGTAAGGAATTGTACCTTCCAGAGAGCCCCTCTCTTGCTTGCACAGAGAAACCCTCCTCTTCACCAATTACTCTCTGCCTTATGGAGCCCAGTGCAGGCAGACTGAGCGCTAGTTTAAAAAACCGCTGAAAGATTACTTGTATAATCTGTAAAATGTTTCTCGTTTTGCTCTTGTACATACTTGGCTCTGAAAACTGTATCTTCATGTATGAGCTAATTGTAAAGCAGAAATAAAAACGTACCCTTAAAGGCTTTTATTTCCACACTTTCAGTACCACACATGTATTTCATACAGCAGCTAAAAGCTGCCTCATGAATGCTGGTGTGGGGAGGATTGACAGTAGATTTTCTTCTCTTTGCTTGTAACTTTAGGTTTGGACGCTCTTTAATCTTCTGCCTACATCTGACATCTTCTTCCCTGTCCCTCTGTGATACTCTCATACAGTAGTGTTTTCCTATCTATATTTAAGACAAGCGGATGCTGAGCCTTACTCTGACAAAGCTATAAATAGACACCAGGAGGATCAAGCGTGGTATTGCAGCTGTATCCCCTGCAGCATTTCACACTGACATGTTCTCAGTGCCTCCATGGTGTTTCTTTGTCAAGAAATGGGATTCTTGTGCTACCTCCAGAGTGGACATCTGTAACTGCTCGCTGCTATTATAACCACAGGCTCCTTCTGACATGAATTGCAGTGTAAGGCTTACAGAAATTGGTTAAATAGTAAGTATACAGGGCACCAGAGAAAGCAGATGGTGCATGTGACATAAATATTTATTGGCATGTTTTCTTTAAGTCATAAGTGACGATTAATTACATCAAACCCAAAGGAATAAGCCTTAATGGGAAGAAAATATTCACAGCTGCTTTTGAAGCAATGGATTATGAAGAGATGACTTGGGATGATTTATTAATGCAGTCCAGCCATTGAACTAGGGATAGTCTCCAAAATACCAAGACCGATAAATCCACCACATCATTTGAGATATGCAGCTTCAGAAGAGCAATTGGGACTAAATTTCAGGTACATTACTGCTAAAAACGCCAGAGGGAAAGCAGTGTAACACATCCTCTGACAACATACAATGTGTACCTAAAAAAGAATTGCAGCTGGGCTGGGGACACGCAGAAGAATCACGTCAGGACCTTATTTAGCTGAACTTGAGTGACTCACAGAAGATAGTACATACTGGGTTGTCTGCTTTTGGAAACACTCCGTTAAAGCTTGCAGAAGAAGAGCGGTTGGAAACCTCATCTACATGTTAGACAGCAGTTGTGCAGCTCATGGGAGAGATTTTTACATAGAATTTGAAAGGAGTAATGTGATTTTTGTGGCCATCCTAATAAAAATAAAGGGAAAAAAGTAGAAAAATACTTTCTCCACTCACAACTAGAGAGGGAAATTGTGACTTTCTAATCACGCTAAGGACTGTACAACAGAAGGAAGCCCCAGACTTGGCTTCAAGTTGATGTTTCCCCAACCTTCCCTGCATGCTGTTGAAGTTCTGGGTAGAGAAACTAGCAGCAGAGTGCTATGGTCCTACTTTGGCAAGGATGGACTTTTTGATGGTTTGCAGCAGCCTGATTTCACTTTGCCGAGATAAGGAAGATACCACTGTATAGCTGCCGGATACCTGTCGTGAAGGCTTTTATGTTATTTAGATTACAGTGCACAAGATGTGCCTGAGCTGCTTCATACTCTGGGGTTATCACTTGCAAATTTGCCCACCTGTGTAATACTGCTGCCTCACACTTCCTTTCATGTACATCCTTTTGCAAGCAGCTACGGGACATATCTAGTACATCCAAACTAATATTTTTATTTCTATGTTTCACAGCTGGTTCCTCTGCCAGAATCATTTTGGCAAGCATAGAAATTAATGCAAGACAAGCATTGCATCCAAATGTTAATGGATAATTAGCTCTGTCTTCCAGAAGATGCTTTTTTATTCTGAGTCACTATCAGGCTATTCCAAATACCTCATAGAAAGGCTGAGAGAGTTGGGGCTGTTCAGCCTGGAGAAAGCTGGAGGGAGACCTTATAGCAGCCTTCCAGTAACTGAAGGGGCCTACAATAAAGCTGAAGAGGGGCCTTTTACAACGGTCTGTAGTGGTAGGACAAGGGGTAATGGCTTCAAGCTGAAAGAGGGTAAATTTAGACCAGATATAAAAAGTAAACTCTTTACCATGAGGGTGGTGAGGCACTGGCACAGGTTGCCCAGAGACACTGTGGATGCCCCATCCTTGGCAGTGTTCATGTCCAGCTTGGATGAGGCTTTGAGCAACCTTGCGTAATGGAAGGTGTCCCTGCCCATGGCAGGGGAGACTGGAACTAGATGATCTATAACATATGATTCTATGATTCTACGATTCTACAATTCTATGATGAATGATAATTATTGCTTGTTCTAATAATATCAGATAGGATGGTGGGCTAATTGGTCACATACAGAAAGCACAAGAGCACTGGAGATGATCTTTGTAGACAAAACCTGGATAGAACCATGTACATAATAGTTTTTAATATATTTCACTATATCTTGATATGATTACAGTTTCTTTGCTTTTATCCATATCTTTTGATCATCCAGCTATGTTTCAGTAGGATGACACCACCTTTCTTCATAAAACAAGATTCCTTGAATGAATCAGTGTCGTTGCTTTTGTCAGAGGCAAAATCCAGGGTTGGAAGATAGCTAATCTTCCTCAATAGTTGGAAGCACTGTTTTAGCTTTGCAGTCTGACAGATTGCTGACAGAGAAATAGCAAGTTTTTGCAATTCCTTAACTGTTTCTAATTCCTGTCACCCATGTAAGAAAGAATGGGATTTATTTAATTATTAGCATTTCTGCCTACTAGCCCTCTTCAGACTTTTCCAAATCTCTCAAAAGCAGTTTAACAGTTTTAAAATTTGTGCTCTGCAAGGCGAATTTTTAGCAAAAGATTGGTTTTGCTTTTCTCAGATTCTCCTGACTTTCTTAACCTACGTCTTCTGTGAAAAACAGATACAATAATCACATTGACTCAAAATAGGCAATTTAATTTCAACTTGTATTTAATATTATTGTGGTCTTCCATAAGAACTCTTATTCCTGATGCTGTATTGCTTCTTAGCAATCTTCGTAGCAAAAAAAGATTGAAGTGGAACGTTTCTGAACCTGAAATATGCATTCAGTGATTCTCAAACAATCATACTTAAGGCAATGCTTCTCACACTGTAACCATTTTAATGCAAATGCTGCGTATCCTAAGTGACAGAGGCCTTGAAAAGGGATAAAATACGGCATTTCTGTCATATTTGAAAGGATAACATTAATCTTACTTAACTTTTAAACACACACTTTTGTTGTTATGAACTTAATACAAAACATTTGTCAGGGGATTTGTATGTGTGAGTAGTCACTTGGTAGCTAACACAGCAAATATATACAGGCACAGAATAAAACTCTAAATAGCCTGAAAATTGTAGCTAAAAAGCATTTTGTTAGGGACCTGATTTTATTATCTTATTTGTTATTTTTCTAAGGCTTTTTTTTTTAAGGAGTTACTCTGAACCTAGTAATTTTGTTTTTAAAGATACAGTTTGTATGTACAGTGTCATCTCTACATAGAAATAGCTAAGGTATGACTGAGGTGTAGCTGACTGTCTTTGTTTTTACTATTACTTCTTGCACAATAGTTACAATTCAGTGCAATTAGCAACACGTGGTGTAGTGAGAAACAAGAAATTTTGTAGACAGCGGACCATCTAATGGGAAGTGAACCAAAGGTGAGGAGCCTCAGAGTAGAATTCTTTTCACCTTTCTTTTCCTCTGTGTCATTCAGGCGTAGAACCTAAAATGCCTCTACTGACTCTCTCCGTAACCACTGGAGACAGAACCACTTGTAAAGTTGATTTATGTTATCTAGATGAAATAGTTATCTTAGAGTATGATGAATCATTCTCTAAAGGTGTCTAGGTCTCCCTATTTACTGTGGAAAGACCAAGATGACATTTTTAGTCTAGGCACCTTGCTTTCAGATGCCTAGATTTGGAAAAGTGAATCCTACCCCTATACCTTTGTGGATGCTAGAAATCAGGACCTCCAGTTCTTTTGTTTCAGGCAATCTAGGGACTCAGATAGATGTCCCTCAAGAAGCTTTACTCAGTTCCTGTGTTTAAAGGTTTCAGCACGGTCAGAAGAGTTAGGGACAGCAGGATGGGCCACGTAATTTGTGAAGACAAGATGTGCCATGGAGTTCAGGTATGATAAATTGTCTCCAGTCAGTCTCTGCAAAAGAAAGGCTATTTGACTTACAAATAGCCTTCTTTTGCAAGAATATATCTTTATATAAAAATACATTCTTTCTTTACATTTCAAATAAACCAAGAGATTCAATCACTTGCTCAGGATTATTTTTCTTAAGCAAAAACTTGTGAATAATTTAGGGGAATTTAAGCCCAGGATTAGAGCATGAAAGAATGCACTTTTTGAATAACCCAAGCTCATTACAACCCCAGCTTGGTCAAATGTCTATTTATGTTTTTACTGTCATGTATATCTATGAAAAGCCTATTCAGTGGTACTGAAGGTCCTTAATGCACTTGGTTTTGCTAGTGACTTGTTATAATGTCTTACTGGATTTCTGCTCTGTTTCTGCATATGTATAAGACATATTTCCTGGATAACCACATAATACACTAACATACTTTACCTTCTATGTCTTGCAAAAGAAAATGCTAGTGATAAGCTTCTTCATGAAAAAATAAAGTGTTAGTTTTAAACTACACAATTACATCCTCGTTGTGCTGATGTACCATGTATATGGTAGCTAAGGGAAAGGTCTCAGAGAGGGTACTCATGGTGGTCAGCAGGCACGTAAGTGTTTGTTTTGGTGGTGCAAATTTGCTCTGACTGTAAGTCATTTTACATTGAAGACAGCTAGATAACATGCTCTAAATAATCAATAGAGTGTAAGTACTGTTCAAAAATCTTAGGGTGACTAGGGCAGATGAATATGTCTGTACTGCAGATATCCAAGATTATGTCAGATGAATTCCACCCTAAAACATTAAATATGGCCCAATTCATATTATTGCAAAACAAACACTCCTTGTTTATGTTGTATCTTATAAATAGTGTAAGAATGATTTTAGCTGTTATTCGTACGAAAGAACACTTTGCCATTAAAACCACTTCTAACTAAATACTGCAACAGTTACATTAGATTATAGTTTTGTTCATTTCTTTTTCTTTATCCTCCTTACTCACAATAGGTAATAGTCAGGTGAAGTTTCTTATCAGTGCTCTTGCACAGGACTTAGTGTGACAACTTACGTGTGTGAGAGTTGTAAATCTCTGGTATTAAAACTTGGCTTCTTGGTGTTAAGACAGTACGCAGCCTCGATTTTGCTTTGCTTTGCTTGTGTGATTACAAGGGAGCTTTTTATTTACCTTCTAGGTCAGAGAACTGACATTGTCATATCTAAAATTCATATTTCTTGAGGAGAAAGTCTTTCTGATTTCAGAATCTTTTGGGGAAGTTTTCCAGATCCTCTCTGTTGGCAGCAAAGCCTTACTGCAAATTTGTCCTAGATGTCTGAAGTACTGGAACTTGAAATTCACATGGAAGATTAATCCACGATGAGGAGTTGCTGTTCAACATACAGTTTGGATTTTACACCTATATGGTATGTCAAAAGCAGAGGTGTTGATGCCAACTCTGCTCATCTGTCCGGTCCTGAGCTCCATCTCATGCACCCAGCATGACAAGAAAGCTGTGAGAGATGGATCGTCCCAGCTCTTTGCACCATTTCTTCCACAGTTTTCACCCAGAAACCTGAAAAATCCTGAATGAATAACAGCACAACATGCTTCCCCACTTCCAAACAGGCTTGCATATGAAGAAACCTATCACTGCTGAAGACTTTCTCATTAAATTTTAAGACAGAAACATCCTGATTAGCCAAGAAAATCTTTCAGGTTCTTCACATCAGTCTTTCCAATTTAAACAGTGTTTTCTTTTTTCTATTCCATGATTTAGACTTTCATTACAATCAAGCATCTCTAGCTCTTGAAGTTGCAAAAAGTCTTAGAAAATGTAAGCTTACTATAGCTGCTTAGGCATGCCTGCCTGTACCTGCAGAAAGCCCAGGGCAACAATATTTACCAGGAAGTGTCTTTATTTAAGTGAGATATTAGAAAATGATGAGCACGATACCTTCATTGTCAATGTTGTTAACAGTTCTTTTGTCTTGTAGACCATATTTAAAAACATGCCTAATGTACAGATATGCACAAATTAGCTGGAGTGGCCTTTCATTTTTTTCTGCAGTCAAACAGATCAAAAACCTCGTTATATCTATATATGACCACCCTTTATTTATTCTGAGTAGCATCTCACTTTAAACTTCAAGTCAGGATGACTCGCCTATTTGGTGATTCTTTACCTGTACAGAAGGTAGTATTCTCTTCTACTTCAGGACATTTGAATTCAACTGCTCATTTACATTTGTCTGTGTTTTGTTATTTACCTTTTTTGATAAGGTAAATAAAAAGAAAAGGAAAAGGCTACACCAGAAAGAGATTGATAGCTTTTCATCTTGATCTTTGGGTCTCTTTTGTATTTACCATATTTCTTAGTTTAGCTTTTCATCTTGATCTTTGGGTCTCTTTTGTATTTACCATATTTCTTAGTTTAATCTTCTAGGTCTCTCAAAGTTTGCAAAATTTCCCAGTGTTTAGTTTGGATTAAATGTACTGTGAAGCTGAAATTTTATGCTCTTTTGCTTAAACAGGTGGAGAGTTTACCCCTTAAAGTCATTGTCTTTTTAAAGAGAAAAATTAAAGGAATGATCTTCAATCAAAATTAACACTAATTTTATTTAAGAATGAATTTTGAAATGTGGTCATTAAGCATATTTTTTACTGTATTTTATCCATCACACTATGCTTGCTCTTAAATTATTCATATAGAAAAAAGATGTCTGTTCAGTTAACATTTAAATTCAAATTGAATTATATTTTGTTAATCTTACAATTTACTGCTAAATAACTTGTGCGAGAATATAATTTTAAATGGAAGTGGTTCACTTCTTTTTCTGCAGAAAACAAACCCTAAAATTAGTGACACGGAGATACAAAAACCTAACAAGACTACTAAAACATCACCACCGTAATATAAAAGATAACTGGCACTGTGTGAAATTGTGGCTGTAAAAAAGCAATACACTCTGTATTACCCAGGTACACAGTCTTATCTAAACACCCGACATTGCAGACCCAAAATCACGATTCCATTTGCTCTATTTTATAGGAAATTCACCATAAAATATCCAATATCTTTTCGAAGGCCAACAGAGCAGATCACAAGCAATCTGGGATGTTTCTGGAGTGCACTGGTGTAACAAATATGCGACATGGATGACAGTGCTGTTGATGAAGGGACATACTCTGATGGACCTGATCCTTACAAAAAAGGAAGAACTGGTTGAGAATGTTTGCTGTTGGCTGCAGTGGTCATGAGACAGTGGAGTTCAGGATCCTGAGAGGAGGGATCAATCAAAGCAACAGAATTCCAGCCTTGGAGTTCAGGAGAGTCAACTTTGACCTGTTTAGGGACCTGCTTGCAAGTATCCCATTGGAAACCATCTTGGAGGGAGAAGGGATCCAGGACAGCTGGCAAGTTTCAAACATGACCTCCTCCAACCTCAAAAATGATCCATCCCAAAGAGCAGAAAATCAAGCCACGGTGACGGGAGGACTGTGTGGATAAACAAGGAGCTCCTCATTAAACTCAGGCATGAAAGGATGCATATAAGGTATTGAAGCGCAGTTAAGTCACCCAGGAGGAATACAAAATCACAGAATCACAAGAACAGCTGAAATCAGAAGGCATCTCTGGACATCATTTAGTCCAACTGCCCTGCTCAAAACAGGGTCATCTATAGAGAGTTACAGAGGGCCATGTCCGGCTGGGTTTTGAATATCTCCAATGACACTCCACAACCTCTCTGGGCAGTCCATTCAGTTGCCCTAAGTGAATCACCACAGTGAGACAGCTATGCTGTATGGTCAAATATTTAAAATGTTGTATTTAATACACTGTTATAATTAAAAAAATAGTGGAATATGCTTTTCCTGATAGCCAAGAGTGGGATCTAGTCCCTACCCTATAGATACCTTTTTCACACCTACTTTTCCAGGAGTAAAAAACCAATACCTAACATATGTGTCCAGAAAATGGTGAGCAGTAGGTATCTTTGCAGGCCTTCAGATGGAGTTCCTTTCTCCCTAGTTTTAGGTGCTTAAATCAGGCAGACTGATGTCTTCTCACAGTACGACAGTCGTTACAGTTGTAAAATACAAGAGGTGAACCTATATAGAAGAACGTAGAGAGGAAATTTTTCTGGGAAGTTGCAACTTCCTTTCCAACAGCGACTTCTTTAAAAGAATATGAGTATTGTATGAGTTCAGTAAAGGGCTTCATTGAATAAATCAGTCTGTTCTATCCATCCTACAAAAACATCTATAAACCAAAAAGACTGCAATTTTTTTACTTCACACTATCCCATTCATCTGCTTAGGTGCATGGCTGAGCTACTCCTCTACTTTAAAAATCTTGACATGTGATGATCTAATCTCTTTCTTGAAAGGTGAATAGCTGTAAGGGTCACTTCTGCCATTGTTATTCTGTTAAAAGATTAACTCATTGATGACAATTTGTTGTTAGCTCACAAAAATCACTGGCATATGTTCATGCAACTGTTGCAGAACTAATTGCTCTTCAGTCCTCTCTTTAAGTACGTATTCCCAGGCATAACAACTCATGCCTTAAAGGCATAGTAAGAAAGGTAAGAAAACACCCTGCTTTTTCACTGGGCTGCAGGTTTCCATGACCTGTGCTTACCCAGCATTTCTGGCTAGACGTAGAAACATTCACCTCCCAGAGGCCAGGCCTATCATCAGTTATGAATATAGTAACTGGACAACCTTCTTAAATGAAAATATAATTTAGTCTTAATGGTAGTAACAAAACAGAGTGTAGGAGTGAAATTATTTAAAAACACTGCTTTATTCTGAATAAATCATTAGAATTTGAGCTAATCTCAACAGTGATGCAGACTGATGTAGTTTTCTACATCCTCACCTCTGCTTCAATCCATCAATTTGTAGAGCTTCTCAGCAGCAGACTTTTCACTCCTTGGGAACAGTCTCTACTCCACTTTTAAATGCCCTGCTGATGTGCTCTTTCCCCACAAGGGTAAAATAAGCTTGGAAACTTGTCTGTGTGTGACGGTAGGATTTTCTCTAAAAATAACAATGTCATCACATTTTAATCACCCTGAAATGTTTATCAGAAAATTGCTTCTTGTTTTTTTTATTTTTCCCTTTCTTATTCTTCCAGCCTCCTACTGTTATACTTAAATAATGCTTTCATACAATGAATATCCAGCTAATTTTTTCACATATGGTACAAAAATGTTTTCACAGAGCACTGCTACATTCATGTCAGTTCATGAATTTGAGCATGCATATAAGTGTGAGAAAAGTGCTGTTGCAATGAAGCATCCAGTGTAGGGATAAGGCAATCGTCTTTACTCCCTTTGCTATCTATGGAGAGAGATAAATATTTGATCCTTCCTATTTTAGACATTTAGACGGGAGGGCTTGCTTTCAGGAAGTTTCTAAGAGTTTACATTGACTATATGGTGAACTTAGACCCGCAAATTAGATACCTAACTTTGAAGTGTGTAACATTGGGTACTGATAAATTGCATCCAGTGAAGACAGTGGGAGAAGCCTATGTTTGAACCTTGCTGAATGTTTTGTCCTTACTCACGTGACTTCTCATTCCCTTGGCCTGGTATGAAATGACTGAACGTTTATTGTTTCCCTTTGCACATGGAGTACACAGCACAAATAATGTTGCTGCTTTCCTAAGGCACCATCTGAAATTTGAAATGCTAGATGTAGTGCAAAACCTAGTACTAGGTATGGCCTCTTTCATTAGTTTTGACAAGTGATTCTTGTAAGTTGAACTTTCTGTCTGCTGTGTTTAGAAAATGGATTCATTTTTCCCCTTAAAGGTTATCATACCCTCAATTCAAGCAGTTTAGGGTGATCTTTTCTAATCAGCATGCTAGCTGCGTTAAAAATGGCCTTTGAATAAAGGTATTACATGCTTCTGCTAGCATGCTGGAAAATTTGTGCTTTGTTAGATATGTTATTGTTCCCCATTCTTGCCACCAGACTTGAACCTATTCATTACATATTAAAAGCCAGTAACCACGTGGATTGTTACAATCTGTGAGATGGAAATGATGTTCCTCCTTTCTTCTCTAAGGTAAGAAATGATCTCTGATTGCCACAGCTTTACAGTTTTGTCTTCAGTAGCAAAACCAGCTTGAAAGAATGATTCAGACACAAGTCAAATAAGGAGCAGGGAAATGAATCAGTTTTGATTTGTATTTGAAAATTCAGCATGTTTCCTCAGTGAACACAAGTTTTGTGTTCACTAATTTGTTTCTATACTTTTTTCTTTTTCTTCTTTTTTTTTTTGTAGATAACACCCACAGTCCCTTGTGTTCATATATTCACAAAATAGGCACTGAGAGCTTGCCATATGCATGTATACTGATTAAGGTTAAAGCCACAAAATTTATTTTCTTTCCTCCTTGCACTATATACAAAATACCACTCATTCTTACAAAGGAAACTGCCATTTTCAAAAATCTAACTGACAGTTATGATAAAACTTGCACTGATCTAGTGGCCACAGTGTATAGCATATATTTTAATAACTTAAGCAAAATAATTTGTGAATTCTTATTTTTTTATCTTTCTTTTTAAAACCTCAAAAAACTATTTTCCTTCAGATATGCAGAAACCTCCATGTCTCCCAAAGCTCATTTTTCATGTCCAGTAATTAAAGCCGTACACACATGTAAGAATAATAAATTACATGTGGCTAATTTACTTTTTTGTTGGGTTTCTTTTCTTCTCATCCATACTTATTTAAGTTTGAGAAGAATGATGTGTGACCAAATTTATAGATTCTTATGAACAGGTGTAAAATCTTTGCTTGACAGATTACTTATGTCAGCTTATTTTTTCACTTTGCTTTATTCACAAAGAAGAAGCAATTAAAATTTCATAGTAAATTTTACTTACAGGTACTACTGATTTACTGGTGGAAACGGATGCTGATATCCATTGAAGTTTGGGTTCAAATGGAGAGGTGCATTGCAACAGATAATTTATTCTCAGTAGTGTCACTCATTGCAGACAGCAGATAGCACTTTTGCTTTGGACTGCCAGTAAAACAAGCTGAGGTTATGTGAGTGCACTTAGTATGAGTTCATAAGGTACATGTAAGACACAAATGTGAGGATGGGAGGAAAAGAAAGGGGGAAAAAGAAAGAAATTGTATCTTTAGAGGAATTTTCAGGTTATTTAGAGAAGGTTTAATATGGATCTGTAGCTGGACTTGTCTGTCAGTCAGACTACGTAACAGATTAAAACTGCATCCTCTAAGTGCAATGTCTTCCTAAAACTGACTCTTTTAAAAAAGCATAAGAATAGTAAAGCTGAAATAAGCTGGTTAACACATTTTCATATATTCTTATATGATACCATTGTCTTCTTTTCTTTAGAAGGAAATTACTGGAAATGTGAAGTATATTGGAAGAAAGGGATGCTTTTAAGCCTGTTTATCAGTTCAGGTGCAGTATATCAGTAAAGCACCAGAAAAAGTGCAGCCACTAAAGAAATGATTTATTGATACTTTAGGCTTGTTAAAACTGGTTGATGTCAACGCAATTAACTTCCGGATCCAGTCAGTCCAAAAAGTGAAAGATGACAGAAAGGCTTTAAAATCACATACCAAACAAAACAAGAACATCGAGTGTTCAACCTCAGAGGAAGAAAGAGCTAGCAGTAGAAGGCTGAGCCTCTTTCAGTAAAAAAATGGTTTCTTTTGCAAGAAATTATTCAAATAAAGAGCCGCTGAGCAGAAGACTGATCAAATAGTTGCAGAGCTGTATAAAGAAAAGGAACACAGGATAACAAGACAGCATACAGAACTTAGAAATTAGACAAAGTTGAAAGTAAGAGTGCTGCATGATCAGCAAATGGCCAGGTTACAGGAGGTCACCTTCACTTGAAAATATTGGATGCAAATTACATTGATTGGATGAAATTCTGCCAGGAAAGTCAATAAATTCTTCATAATTTACTCAGTTATGTAATGCCATTATAAATTCACAAAGAAGTTTGTTAAGAATTCAGTCTGCTTCTTAAAGTGAAAGTTAAAGTGTATGTAAACCAAGGGAGGTTAAAATTAACACGAAGAAAATTTAGAACTGTGAAAATGTGCTAAAAAGGAAAGGCAGATAATAAAAAAAAAATTCCCACATTTCAGACAGTCTTTTAAATGAATTTCCATGTGTAAAACATCATATCACATACTCAAAATCAACTTTTCGGTTTCAATATTTCATCACGATAACGTAACAGCAATTGCTTTCAGTCATGTATATCTTGTATTTGATAAGTCACTGCTCCTTGTGTAAGTGGTGGCTCGCAGATGTTCAGTCATTTCCATTTGTCATTTGTCCTTTAATGTCCACGGCCAGTGGCAACTGCCCTGTAAGGGTCCAGGCTGTGATATCAGTGGTGTAAAAAGGACTTTATGAAACTTTGAAGAAGAGTTTCCATACTGAAGCAAGAGCACAGGAATGAGAGAAAGGATCCTGAATGAACTTCTGCAATCCCTACAACAGGAGGCACAATGGGGTCTGCAGGTACAGGCTGCAGGGCTGCATTTCCTTTGGTGACAGTAGCCCTAAAATACATTAACTTATGCTAGAGGGTTGACTGGCTGGACTCCACTGCGGTGCAGAATCAGGATGGCCTAACGATGGTGTAAATAAATTTTTCATGCCCTCAAACCTTTAAAGTTTATCTGCTGTGATGTTTCCTGAGAGTTACACTGCACATACTTAGAGGGACACTTTGTAGGCAGGGAATTATGAACAGTGAAGTGCCAAGAGGAGATGAAAATTTCAATATTTTTATAACTTCTCATGTGTCTTAAAGGATTGCTAGGATTTGCTTATTTTCCCCCAGAAAGTGGAAACAGAAGAAAGAGAAAATGGAAAATCAGATTTTAACAGAAAATACTGGAGTAAAATGAAATAAATTTAATTTCTTTGGAATTCAATACCAAAACAAAAATATTATTTTGATCTCATCTGGTAAATATTCACTCATGTACTCAAGTCAACAAAATATATTGTTGGCTGAGGAAGAGAGAGGTCTGGCAATATGATCAATATGATGACTTTTTTTTTCCCCTGCAATGAGCAACTTGACTAATACACTGAGACAATTTCAGAATCAGCGTGAATTTTAAAGCATCAGCATCAATTTAGGTAAAAATATAAAAATAAGAAAGGAGGAAAAGGAGGACACTTGGAGTTTCTGCTGCTGTCTTCTTTTTAGTACAGCTATAGCTTTACACAGAGTCCTTAGCAAAGTAAATGAGGAAAAAAACAAAAAGAGCACAGAAAGGGAGGGGTTAGGCACTTCTGGTTATTGGTAAGGAAAGGGAGCCCTGGCAGGGGCTGGAGGGATGTCCTGGATCCCTGAGGAGGAAAAAGACAGAGAAGAAGTTGAAAGAACTGCCTGAAACAGAGGAAGAAGAACAGATGTCATGTAGGAATTGGTGAAAGAGGATGGACGGAATTTGGTCTTCAAGAGTAGGGAAGTCTGAAACCTGTTGAAGTGCTTTGAGGCAAAGCTTCTCATCTCTAAATTATTTAAGAGTGTCATTTGGAATACTGGGTCACAATAATCTTTAAAAAAACCCAAACCTGAAGTTAATGACTTCAACAAGGTCAAGGTTTTACAACCTGGTTGTCAAAAGTTCTTCCACTGTTTCCATTTTCCCTGAAAATATTAAATGCTGTTCAATGTATGAAGAAGATAGCAAAGTTAATTGATGATGGCACTTTTAATTGTACACCTCTTTCTTGGAAGTAATAATGTTTCCCAGCTCATCAGATTAATTTCTATGTGATTGTGACAGGACCATGAGTCAGGCAGAGCTCTGAAGTACAGCTTTCTAGAACTTCTTGTTCCTCCAAATCTCACAAAATATCAAAAGGTCTTTTAACTCAGAAAGCCTAATTTTGTTTAAATAAAAACCAGTAGTATACATGTATACTTAATTTGAGAAGAATTGAAGCATCTAGAGCAAAAGAAATTATAATAATTTTACTTTTTTTAAACACTCTCATTTCCCACCATGTTCTTTCTTCCTGATCTTGCAAGTGGCAGCAAACTGAGAGCCTCCCCATGCTTAGGAAAGTGCCTCGGCCTGCTGTGAGTTCTGCCTGCTCCCGGCCCTTCAGCACAGTTGCTCAACCTCAGGAGGTACTGCAGGCTCCAGTCCAGCCCTGAATCCCCTCTGCCACACCTGCAGGCTCCTCTCTACATGGGCTGAGATAGTGGTTGTTCCCTGCCATACACCTCAAACTCCCTAAGCAGGACTCTGAACATACAGATAAAACAGCACGGAGGAGGCTTCTTGGGCAGGATGCAGTGGAACCCCTGTGTTCAGTCCTTGAAAGATTAAAGCATCTGGATGTCGTGCTATTGTTCTGTGCTGAATGTCACTATTGAGAACAAAAACTGTGGCTTATGGACATCAGCTACTTTTCCTGAGATTTTGTGGTATCTGAAAAATCTTCTGGTAGTAAGAGGCTGCATAAAAAGTGGTTGTATGTACAACACATTACAGTCACTCTTCAAAAAATATGAGAAATGTAGTTGCTTTTGAATTGTGGTTCTGTATTTTAACGTGGTTCTAGCAGATAATGAGTTGCTGCCAGCTCCTTGTTGCTAAATGCTACAGGAGACATATCGTGGGATGCTAATCACAAATGCATGACAAGACCACTGTTGGGTGTGACAGGCATATATGAACCCTGATTTTCAGGTCTTTTTGAGAAATACCTGACACAAGTTACGCAGAGAGGGACTAGGAAACTGATTCTGGGACTAACAGGAGTGTCATCTGGTTACCAGAAGTAAATAGAGCTTCTTAAAAACTGCTTTAGTTTGTGTTGAATGCTGACATCCTCCAACAGCTATTATAAAACGCGATTACAAGCCCTATTCAGGTATGCCTCTGCCACTTCCCACCTCTCATGCCTTAACATAAAGGCTTGCCAGTATATTTATGTAGCAAACAATTGTGAAATATTGTAGTAGCAGTACTACAGCTGCAAAGTAAGACCTTACACAAGGAGATCCTGAAAAATCCTCTTGAGAACATAGTTTGGACATTGCTACTTTAAGAGCAATGCTTGTGTAACAGATCTGGAAGCAGACAACAAGAAAGAGGTTGTCTTCTGTCTCTCTGTGGAAGCATACACTGATTACTCAAATAGCACTTGGATATGCATTTTTTGTACAGCATGTTTTAACAGATTCTTCACATATTGAAAACAGTTAAGCTGGCGAGAGCCAATAGAGGTTTGCTCTGTGGTTGCTCCATGAGTAAGAACCTTTCAGAGTCGCAACGTTCTTGTGTTTAGCTCTACTACTTAGCATGGATGATGAAGACTCAGAATATTTCCTTGATTAGCAGTCTTACAGACACTACTGAAAACTACCAGAGTTGTGTTGACTTGGCATGTTCCCCTCCTGCGATTGCTACCCTTGGGTGACTATCTTTTACATCTTTAATTTTAATTCTAATAATTTAATATTTCCACCAATTCTATCCTTCAGTAATTTAATCAAAACTGTAACTTCCTAGATGGTTAGTGACATGAGAAGAGCTTTACTAAAATGCTCCTCTGCAGCTTTCCCCTTCCAGTAAAACCTATCAAGTTACACATCAAAGAAGAAAATTAAATCATTGAAGCATAGAAACATGTAGGTTGGATGGGCCCTCCAGAGGTCGTCTAATCCGGCCTCCTGCTCCAAGAAGATAAAGCTGCTCAGGGCCACTTCCAGTCAAGTTTTGCATACCCCTAAGGGTGGAGACTCCACAGCTGTTCAGAGCCCCTCTGCCGGGTTCAACCTTTCTCATGGTAGAATACCATTTTCTTATAGCTAGTTTTTCCCGTGTTCCCATGTTCTATATCATGTTCATTCCTTGGTGTCCTGGTGACCCTGGGCAAATAAACATTGATTTTATATCGATATAATATCCTCAAGGTCCTTACAGACCAATTGTTTAGTAATTTGGTTTTGTATCTTTCTGAGGACTTCATTTATGAGTTTAATTGTTTAACAACTGAAATTGGTTCTGCTTACTTTTTATTACAGAAAATAACTTCTTGTCCATGTGTTTCTAGTATTGACCAAGTTCTGAAATACAGATGCTATCAAACTTTCAAATCTGCCATCATTTTTACACCAGTTGCCACAAACTTTCAACATGTAATTCAGAAAATTCTTCCAGTGACATTAAAGGCTATTGACCAACATATTTCCAGGGAGTAGAAAGACAAACTTCTGTGTGCAGAGAAAAGTATTTCCTACAGTTATTTAGATTTATTTATTTTATGTCATGAGTACTGTAATCAGAACAATCTTAGAGCTATTCAGAATCACCACAAGATGTTTGTTCTGAATCTGAAGATTTCATTTCTAAATTTTTTTTTATTATTCTGAAAAATCTGAAGCAGTGCCACTGCCAGTGCTGAAACACTACAGCAGAGAGAGTTGTGATCTGACTCAGCGGGAAGGCTCTTTCCAGTCTGAGTTCAAAGGCTATGAGTACAGCTGCTTTACACAGAGAGGCACAGGAAGATAGCTGTTGAGTCTGTTTCTGCTTCCTTGTGCTTTAGTAAGACACTACTTTCTTTTCTTGACCTCCTTGCTGAAACAATTAGCCCTGTGTCCATAAGTGAAGGTTTGGCAGAGCTATGCCCTGAGTAGAAAAACTTCTTGAGTATGTTATCATTTACTAAGAAACACGTTTTTCAGAATTTGGCTGATGTTTTACAACAGAATGAGCAGAATAGTTGCGTCAAGGGACGTGTTTCTTGGTTCCTCACTGAAGGGCACATACTGAAAATGAATGTGGGTTCACCAGAAGCCTCTCGCTGTCTGGGGAAAGAAGGGAAGAGGTGAAGGGAATGCATCCATTCCAGGCTGCATGGCTGTGTAGACATCTCCTGTCTGGAGCGATTTCCAGGGGCACCCTTGAAAAATTGCACCATACATGTCAACTAACTACAGGAAGAGGATTCTATACACCCTTGTTATTTGGTGTGGGAAAATCCACATCTGTGACATTGATAACAGCCAGAAACCCAGAAGGCAAAATTTTTTTTAGCCTATGTTGTTTTCATTTATACTTTACCAATATCTCAAAAGACACAAGAAATAATTTTTGTTGGAAAATACATGCACATAGTGCTGCAGCATATGCTGAGTAAGGGATCCAAAGAGTGTTCAGCCAGTCCTCTACCAACACTCTACTCTGGGCCTCTGTTACAGTACTGTCTGGCCCCTCCATGCACCAGCAGTCAAAAATCTGGGCCAATAAGGCAAAATCTAGCTGAATACAGAGATCCCACTGTTTGGGAAGTTAATTGCAAAACTGAGTTATTTTAAAATACATGTTTAGTAGTACATTAATTAAAAATACTAATTTCAGTAAAGTAAAATCATGACAAATACATAAAAAACATACTGACCAGACATGATTAGAAATTGGTTTACCTGAAATAGCTTGATATGCTGTCTTCAATACTACAGGAAGTGAAATACATGTTCCCTTTCACAGATTCTGAGTGAATGTGTACTATGTTTTGATCTACCTTAACTGGCCACTGGATGTTACTCTCACTCTTCCAAAATGGAGCTTTCCATGTATAATTTCTGGCAGTGTATCAACTGCTTATGAGAAGGCAAGTTTAAGCATCAGAGTAATCTCTAGTCATTTTCACTTGTTCTGACTTTTCATATGATATGTTATGAATACCTCCAATGGTAACAGATATTCACTTTTGTATGTGTGCACTGTTTCTGTTTGTGTTATGCTTGCTTACTTCAACAACTGCTTTGTCTATGAATTTTGCTTTGCTTTCTCCAGGAAAATGCCTGACTTTAAGAGCTGCTAAGAACTTACTAAGTGCCTGTTGGTCTCACTGTTTTCAAATATCTGTTCTACTCTGTGTGTATCATGAATGTACAATCTATAGCAGAACAGAGGTAAATTAAATATAATGCATTTACTTTACAATTATTTGTTAGCTTCATTCATTTTGTATCAATTCTTACATCATTTTGTCAAATATTTTTATTTGTATACTGTTTCTGCTGCTATTAATAAAGACAGTAACCCCCATAAATGTGTTGATCTGTGAGACGTTTATGGAAGAAACTTAGAAGTACCTTTCATATATTTTCATATATTTACCACCCTTTGTGCAATGCTATAAAGGTACCTGTTTCTTAAAAATTTATGGATTAAGATAAATCCACAAGGAAATCCTCTTACCCACAAGGAGAAGATGCCACTTGTAGTCCGTACTATCCTTCAATATAAGTAAACTGATTGTAAACTCATAGCAGTTGTAGGTTAAATCTGGCTTTCAATGGATTTTTTATGTTTGTATACAGTGTATAGTACACATCAACATCCTTCATCTCTCAGTCTGACAGTTACTAAACAATGACTACAGTGACTGTAGTAGCTGCACTGGCTCGTCATGTCTTTGCAATTTTGTATTAATTTAAAAGACTACTAAATACAGTACTCTGATGCAATACTTCTGCACTTCTTGGTTATTTCCCTTGCTTATAGGCAATTGTGAGATACTTTCATCTGGATTTGAAATTTCAGAAATTTGGAACACCAAATTCTCCTACTTCCATTGAAATTTAACCAAAGTTAAACTACCCGAGTGTAATTTTTCATCAAATTCTTATCTCACACAAGATATTTCAGGAGTATTTGTATTAAAATGGTATCATATTGAAAAGATGAAAAAAGTATTATGGATTATTTCTTAGTGAGTGCTTGTAAGCTTTTATTATAAAGATCTAGTTTCTTTGCTTTGGAAAAGAAGCTCGAAACTCTCAACAGTTGGATGAAAGTAAGGAAAAGAGGGCTGAGGTCATGTCAAAGGTAAAACTTATGCCATTCCTTTAAAAACATGGCTATGTTCAAAATCTTTGGGAAATCACGCTTAATTCATACTCACAACAATGGTGCTGGAGTTCAGCAGTGTTTTTCCTAGAGATTCCACTGGTTTTGGGCAGGTTTCATCCCAGGCTAACTCCTCCATTTGAGAACAAAACCAAGAAACTTATCCTTCAAAAATTTATGTATTTGCATTTATATTTCAAAAAATGCTTGTCTTGGGCTATGATAACAGCAAATGATTCTGTAAGAGTCAGATAATACTGACACACAGTACCCTCCTTGTTCTCACCTCCATTAGAGTGCTCACAACTTATAAACTTCTGTTACCAACATCTTCAGTGGCTTTCTGATGCTGAATACAGTGTCCACTCTGCATAGGAGCTGTTGCCTCT
>Ga0181612_153137_pt1 | contig 33179 bp, 28 predicted proteins | sample HoacroProtozoa21_FD_119630 | JGI IMG/M metagenome (GOLD analysis project Ga0181612, IMG submission 119630) | Hoatzin crop microbial communities from Cojedes, Venezuel. Combined Assembly of Gp0051906, Gp0051904, Gp0051908 | reverse complement strand
TATCATGTTCAGTTTGTAAACTTTTTACTATAGCTTTTACATTTTCATTAGAAATTTCTATCTTAGACATCGCACTCACCTACTATTTTGATTATAACATAATATTTAATATTTTAATTAAAAAAATAAGAGTTTACCTCTTATTTCCTATAACATTATTTTTCTTCATAACAGCTCTTTTTATTAAATCATAAATAATATAACATTTATTTTCAAACTCTTGAGCTTTTTCTAAATAATCTTTATATCTTACATTACCTTTATCTATTTCTATATTTCTTTTATTTATCTCTGGTACTAAAATATTTGTATCATATAAACCTGCTGGAACATCTTCTCTATATTTTAGATAATCTGCTTTTATTCTATAACTAGCTATCTCAGTATAATAATGAGTAAGTGGTTTAACTACTAAAGATGCATCTATATCTGTTTTAAATACACCATTTTCATCTTTCATATATCCTTCTAATTCATTTAATAAACTATCTATAATAGCATCTTTATTATTTTCATTAATTACTGTTATATATTCATTTATATCTTCACCATTAATTACATAAATATCTCTTTTAACTTTAGTAGCATCTCTTTTACCTTGAGAAATAAAGTCACATGTATGTACTTCCGTACTAATAGTTTCTGAGTAACTATCTCCATCTTTTATTTCACATAAATTATTATTTTCTTTAAAATAAACATGTAAATTATCATCTTCATTTATTTTAACTTCCATATTACCAACTTTAAATTCATATTTATGATTATCTAAATAAGCTATTAAACCATCCACTATTCTTTCTTCTTCATCACTACTTAAATTTAATTCTGTAAAATGATATCTAAGACTCTCTAATAATTCAGTTCTGTCAAAGTAATCACTATTTCTTTCTAAATCAATTACTCTATCTATATCATCTGTTGTATTAAAACTTCCCTGTTCATTTTTTCTTTTTAAATTTTCTGCTATCGTCCAAGCTTTATATGATTCACTCATCTAGACCACCTCTATATTAGTATTATAACATATTATTGTCTTACTGGATGTTTTCTTGTTAATTCTAACACTTCTTTTTTAAGTTCTCTTTGTATCTTTAAATCATCTTTATTTTTTAAACATTTACTTATTATTTCTCCTACTTCAATAAAATCTTCTTCCATAAATCCTCTAGTAGTCATAGCAGGTGTTCCAAGTCTTATTCCACTAGTAACAAATGGTTTTTCTGTATCATAAGGAATTGTATTTTTATTTACTGTTATATGAATATTATCTAGTAATTTTTCTGCTTCTTTACCAGTAAGCCCTATTGATTTAACATCCACAAGTAATAAGTGATTATCAGTACCATTAGATACTATACGTATTCCATTCTTTTGTAAAGTTTTACCAAGTACTTTAGCATTTTTAAGTACTTGTTTTATATATTCTTTAAATTCTTTTTGTAATGCTTCATAAAAACATTCTGCTTTAGCACCAATAACATGCATTAATGGTCCTCCTTGAATACCAGGAAATATTACTTTATTAATTTTATTTATTATTTCTTCATTATTAGTAAGTATCATTCCTCCACGAGGACCTCTTAAAGTTTTATGAGTAGTTGTTGTAACTACATCTGCATATGGTAATGGTGATTCATGTAAAGAAGCAGCAACAATCCCTGCTATATGAGCCATATCTACCATAAGATAAGCATTTACTTTATCAGCAATCTCTCTAAATCTTTTAAAATCTATTTTTCTAGGATAAGCAGAAGCCCCTGCTATAATCATTTTTGGCTTTTCTTTAATAGCAATTCTTTCTACTTCATCATAATCAATTAATTCTGTTTCTTTATTAACAGAATATTCTATTATTTTATAATCTTGTCCACTAAAAGACATTGGATGTCCATGTGTAAGATGTCCTCCTTGACTTAAATTCATTCCCATTACTTTATCACCTGGTTTTAATAAAGCACGATATACTGCCATATTAGCAGCTGATCCAGAGTGTGGTTGAACATTGGCATATTTACATTTAAATAACTTAGTAGCATTTGCTATAGCTTCATTTTCAAATATATCTATATATTCACATCCCCCATAATATCTTTTACCAGGATATCCTTCAGCATATTTATTAGTTAATATACTACCTTGTAATTTTAAAATATCTTTAGATACATAATTTTCACTAGCAATAAGTTCTATATTATCTCTTTGCCTTTTCTTTTCATCTTTTAAAGCTTTCTCTAATATTTTATCCATTTAAATCCTCCTACCTTTTACCTATCTAAATAATAGCATATTTAATTAAACATAGATATATTAAATGCGTATACTTTACACATTTAAAAATAATAAAAAAATCACCTAATTTAATTAGGTGATTTCCTCTTACTTACTTGGATCTATTAATATCTTAATAGCATCATCATTACCTGATGTTAATCTTTCAAAAGCATGTTGAACACTATCTAAACCTACTATATCATCAACAAATTTAGTAACATCTATTTGTTTAGTAGCCATTAAATTTATACATTCTTCAAATTCTTCATATGTATAAGCAATAGCACCATATACTTTAAGTTCATGCATTACTGTAATAATAGTTGGTACTTCAATTGGTTTCATAGATACCCCAACTAATACTACTGTACCATTAGGTCTTACCATCATTTGTGATGATGTTACAGCAGGACTATTACCGCAGCACTCAATTACTACATCATAACCATATGGACATTTAGCTTTAGCTTTAGTCATAAATTCTTCATCTAAAGCATTAAAGTATTCATCAGCACAACCTAATTTAACAGATTTTTCTCCACGTTTTTCATTAGTTTCTGACATTGCAACATAATAAGCACCTTCCTTTTTAGCAAGCATTGCACTAAGCTCACCTATTATCCCGCCACCTATTACTAAGACTCTATCTCCTACTTTAATATTAGCTAAATGAACAGCATGAAGAGCTACTGCAGTAGGTTCTACCATTGCTACTTCTTCATCAGTAACATTATCAGGTACTTTAATTACCATATCAGGTCTTACTTTTGTTTTAAGTGCATAAGCACCAGGATTAGTTAAAGATAAACCAACTGCTTTATCCCAAGTTTTAAGACAATATTGTGGATTACCTGATTTACAAGAAGGGCATTCTCCACAAGGAGATATTGGTAAACCAGTTACTCTATCCCCTACTTTTAAATCTTCTCTACTACCAGGATCTGTAACTACACCACAAAACTCATGTCCCATTACTAATTCTTCAGGACTACCTAAATCCCAATAATGAATATCAGAACCACATATTCCACATTTCTTAACATCAATAACTACTGAACTACCATCAGCTTTAGTTTCTTCTATATCATCTACTACTAAAGACATTGGTCCTTTAATTTTTACACATTTCATATCCATACACCTCTACTATAATTTTATCATAACCTACAATAATAAATTCTTTATAAATTATATTTACGTCTATTTAATGTAAATTACTTATTATTCTTATTAATAATTAACTCTGTATAATGACATTTAGGATTAGTACATCCTAAAAAATTCCCATATTTGCCTTCCATAGGTCCAAGTAATTCTCCACATCTAGGGCATCTTTTTTCTAAACTTACTTCACTACTTTCATAATCATGTTTATTTTCTACTTTCTCATAACTTTTCATATATGCTTTACCACGAGATAGATTCTTTATAATAAACATTACTACTAATATAAGTATTAAAATAATCCAAAATATAGGTTGTCTAACTAATCTCATAAATTGATTATAAATAACTTCAGTATCCATCTAAATCCTCCTATTATGTAATTTATATAACATATAACTAATAAAATATACCAACCCCATTATAATAACTATCCATATAATAGATACTATAATAGATTGATTATATACTCTAAAAAAAGGATATGGTCCTTCAATATATCTTACTATATTTAATATAACTATTATAATAGCATATAATATAGTAGGAATAACTCCTATCATAATATATTTCTTATCTATATATTCTTCTTCTATAAATATAAAAGATATTAAAGATATAATAGGACATAATAAATGAAAATATAATTGTTATCCCTTATATAATATATCTATATTATTTTGTAATGGTACTAAAATAAATATAACTACTAATAAAGTTAATGTTGTACATATAGTACTAATATATCTAAATATAATAGCATTCTTAATATTCTTATTTCTTAATTTAGTATATACATAGTAAATAGATGATATAAGTAAAATAATATTACTTAATACTGTATAAAGTAAAAACATCTTAGTACCTAATTCTAAACAATTATAAAGACCAATACATTCTAATATAATAATTATAATATTTAATATAATAGATTTATCCTTCATATAATATCTCTTTTCTTATTATAATTTTATCATTAAAAATAAATCATCTTAGTACTTTTATTATATTATTTACATAAATAGGCATAATAAAAGAATTAAAAAATAATTTAATTCTTTTATTATAAAAAGTTGATTGACAAAGAAATTAAAATAATGTAACATTTAATTAGCATGATAGATGTCATGCTAGATTACTTTCATGATTATAATGAAAGTGGATCAACCAAAACCCCCTGAAGAGGTGCATGATTCATTGCACCTCGCTTTTTTTGCCCTAAAATAAAGGGATTTGGAGAATTTTTCGTTTAATAATAGAAAACCTAGCCATCAGTTCACCCATCAATTTGATGGTTTTAGCATAATTGTTAAAAAAAATATAGGAAAATGATAAATTTAAATGTAGGTTCTCCACTACATTTTTTGTATATAAATATTTATGTTGACAAATCTAATGATATAAAATATAATTTCATTAGATTTGTCAAAGGAGAATGCCTATGAAAAAACTAACTATAAACGAATTTGTTGATAAAAGTAATATTGAAATCGTTGAATCACTTATCAAACTTAATAATGGATATATTACATCAAGAATTATTACTGAACTTGGTATTCATAGGATGTATCTTAATATCTTATGTAAAAAAGGAGCTATTAAAAAAGTTGGTAATGGTATTTATATTGAATCTAGTAAAAAATTAGATAAGTATTATGTATATAGCTTAGAATTACCAAAAATAGTTTATTCACATATAACAGGCATCCATTTACATGGATTTAAAGTTAAAATTAAAGATATATTTGATATAACTGTTCCTAATAATTATTTTAATTATAAAATAAAAAATCAAAATGTATTTTATATATCTAATAAATTGTATAAGTTAGGAGTAATAGATATAAAAACAAATATGGGAAATGCTGTTAAAGTATATGATATGGAAAGATGTATATGTGACGTTATTAGATCCAAGAATCGAGTTGATTCTAATCAGTTAAAAGATATTATAAAAGAATATTTTAATAGAAGCGACAAAGATATAAATAGATTATTAAAATATGCTGATATATTTAAAATCAAAAAAGAAATAAATAAATACGTGGAGGAATATTATGGAAAAAATAATAGTGAATAAAATCAAGTGTAAAAAATGTGGAGATATTATTGAATCTAAATATACACATGACTTTAAAATGTGCAAATGTGGTTCTATCGCAGTTGATGGAGGGCATGATTATTTAAGAAGAGTTGGTAATCTTGATAATATTGAGGAACTATCAATTGTTAAGAAAGATGATGATGAAAATGGAAAATAAATACACATTTGAAACAGAGAACGAATATGAAATGAAATTGGTAGTATCTAGGCATAGAATGTTAGCAACATTAAAGGAATTTAAAGATTGGAGAAGAGATTTATATAAAGGATATGATAATAATTTAAACTATTTTTGTAATGGTAAAATATACACAATTAAAAAATTTAGAAATGCTGATGATATTCCAAGGGATGAACATGGAATTGTTAAGGGTTGTAAAACAATATATTATGATCAATATATTATCGATAAAATAGATGATTTGTTATTTGAAGTAAGAGATTTATTAGATTGAAAACCATAAATTTATATATATAATTTAAAAGCATTAATTTGACTACAACACATACAATATGCTATTATGTATGTGCGGAGGGGAAATTATGTGTGATATAAAAAATATGATTTTTAATACTAATGGAATAATATCTATAGATGATTTTAAGAACAATGGTATTACAAAGTATGAAATACAAAAGCTTATTAACGAAGGAAAAATTTCAAGACTATATAGAGGTATATATCTAATTAATGGATATTTCCCAGATGAATTTTATCTATTTCAAAAGAGATTTAAAAATACTGTCTTTTCTTACAATACAGCTTGTTATCTACTTGGATACAGTGAACGAACACCCTATTCTTTTGATATTACAACATACTCTGGAGACGGAACAAGAAACTTTGATACAAATGTAAAAATTCATTACATAAAAAGAGAAAACCTAGATTTAGGTAAGATAAAAGTTAACACGCCTATGGGAAACGAAGTTTTTTGTTATGATAGAGAAAGAATTCTATGTGATCTAATAGGTGGAAATAACACTAATATTGACAAGGAAGAAAATAATGAAATTGTAAGAAAAATGTTTGATGAAAGAAAAATTGACACAGTAAAACTAATTAATTATGCGAAAAAACTAGGATATGAAAAGAAGGTTAGAACAGTAATGGAGGTGCTAATATAATAAAAAATGCAAGATCTTTATTAGATAGATCAAAGAATTTTTCAAATAAAAATAATATTACAATTCAACAAACAGTTCAATATTTTATGTTTGAGAGATTTTTAGATAGAGTATCTCATTCAAAATATAAAGAAAATTTTGTATTAAAAGGTGGATTTTTATTGGCATCAATAATGGGATCAAAAGTAAGATCTACAATGGATATTGATGCAAATATATATGGTATAGATTTTAACGAAAATGAATTGATTAATATAATGAATGAGATTATAAATATAGATTTACAAGATAATACTTATTTTGATTTAATAAAATCTGAAACAATAAAAGAAGATAATAAATATAATGGATATAGATTTAAACTTATTGGTAGATTTTTTAATTTGAAAGTTCCATTTCATATAGATTTATCAACAGGTGATATAATCACCCCAATGGCAATTGAATATACATATAATACAATTTTAGATAATGATAAAATAAATATTTATTCTTATAATTATGAAACAATAATTGCCGAAAAATTACAAACCATTTTAGTTAGAGCCAATGCTAATAGTAGAATGAAAGATTTATATGATTTGTATTACTTTATCGAATTTAAGTTCAAAGATATAAACAAAACGATTTTAAATGAAGCAATTAAAAGAACATTTAAAAATAGAAATTCTGAAAATTTACTAGTAAATATGACTAGTATATTAGATATCATAAAAGAAGATAGTACACAAAACAAACTATGGAATGATTATTCAAATAAGTTCGAATATGCAAACAATTTGAAATTATCACATGTTATAAATACAATAAAAAAATTAAATGAAAAATATAAATAAGTAATTTATTAAACAGTCATTCCGAAAAAAGTCGCATTTGCGAAAAAATTCGGAATGGTTTTATTTTTTTAAAAATATACAAAAAAATTTTGAAAATATTTTTCCAAAACTTAACTAATATAAACAGTACTACATTTTATTTTTCTTAACAGCCACAATCACTTCTAAAAATCTATTAAATAAATATTTATCTTTATTTGATTAATAGTATCTTGCACTTTTATATAACTAATTTTTGCTTTTATTATTTTACCAGCATCCATTAATCTTGCAAAAACTAAATTATCTCTTTCAGGTATATAACCAAGTTTTTCCTTATTTTCTGTAAATATAACAATTGCATTACTATCAAATTTATTATTTTCTCTTTGAAGAAATAACCAATCCCCTACTTTAATTTTATCTAATACACTTTTATCTTCTAAACGAGCAGTCCCAGCTACATAAGAATCAAATAAATATATTTCTCTGACAAGTGGTCTTATTACATCACTTAAATTATTATTTTCTATTGTTGATACAAGACTATTTTCACTTTTAGTTAATTCATTTGCCATCAAAAACACCTATTTCTTGTTTAATACTGTCTAATAATTTTTTTAATTCCTTTTCATAATCTTTATATATTACATATTCTTCATCTAATTCTTTATTTTGTTCTTTTATTTTATTACTATCTTCTAAAATATCTTTATATAAATAAGGATCTGTAGTTATTATTTTATTGATTTCTAATTCTAAATCAGATATTTTCTCTTCTATATTAGGTATTTCAATTTCCATTTTTCCAATTTTTAATTTTTCTAGAACATTATTAATAAGTACTTCTAACATTTTAATTTCATTAATATCATTACATTCATATGCAATTACTACTCTATTCCATAAATCTAATAACTCTGGTGAATTTTCCGTTTTAGGATTAATATCAGGATGAATTTTTTTAGCAATTTTCCTATATGTTTTTTTAATATCTAATAATTCACTTTGAGAAATTATTTTATATTTTTTAGCATTTTCATTTTCTTCAATTAATCTCTTAAGCTCTTCTTTATATTTTTTCATTTCTTCTTTTATATATTTATTTAATTCAGAATATCTAAGTTTCCCACCATGATTTAAAATAGCTTGGCAATAACTTATTTCTTTCTTTTTCTGAATACAAGCGATTTTCTTTTTAAATACCTTAAGTATTTTATCTCCAAATTCTCTTACATAATCAATTCCACTTCTATGAGCTTCCTTTTTTATTTTATCTCTTCTTAGTAGAAGTTCTTCATATCTAGAATAGGCAGAATTTTTTACAATAATTAAATTATTCATTATTTAACCACCTCAAATCCATATAAATCATCATAAAGACTTGTAAGCTTTTTATTACCTATAGTAGCTTTTTCAAAAAAATCTTTTCTATTATAGAACCATTTATCATTAAAATTAACGCTACATTCATCCCCTTCTTTAACAGATTCTAAAAAGTATTCTTTATTTTTATAAATAAATTTAATTTTATGAGGTGTTTTAAGTAAATAATATAAATCGTAAAAATCAAAATCATCTTTATCAAATTCAATTAAATTATATAAATCATCTATAAGCCACATCATAATATTTAAATTACCAAAGAAAGCATTAAGTTCTATTCTTTGTGCGAGTACATATTTTGCTTCAAGATAAAGATCAACAGCATCTTCAACTTCTCCTCTACTTGTCTTTATTTTAGCAAGTCGAGTATTTATTTCAGGAATAGGTGCAAAGGAATTAATATATCCTGTTTCTTTATATTCTTCTAAATCATCATACATATCTTCAATCATTTTTTCATATTTTTTCTGATCTTTTTTAACATAATATCCATTTTTATACATATCTGCTAATTTATATCTAGCAACTATATCACCTTTTTCACTTGCTTTCGAAAAGCATTCAAATGCTTTTTTATAATCTTTTTCTCCTGTTCTTCCGTAATACCAAATATAACCTAAACATTCATACGCAGGAACATGATTCATAGTTGCTGCCATTTCATAATATTTAAGAGCTAAATCATACTTTCTCATTTCATAATAAACTCCTCCAAGAAACATCATGTCATCTGGATCTTTTCGTTTATCAATAAGATAATCCATAGCTTCAGTAAAAGCAAAAATTTCATCTTCTGAGGGATTAGTATTATTAGCAAATTTATCTCTTATTTCTTCTGCTTTCTTAATATTCATATCTTTATCTCCTCTATATATCAATATTCTTTCTGTTTCTTAAAATAATTATATCATAGAAATTATTTAATAATATTTTTTAACAAAAAAATTATTAAAATCATTACAAAAAATGTGGTCTCCCACATTTTTTTAAATACCATTTTTTAATTACCTTATTTTAAATTTTCAATATATTTAAATTGATAATATTCCCCTTCTTTTTCAAATACAAATTTATATGTATCTACTTTATCTACTATTTCCTTTTCAGATACTTCCCATTCTTCATCACTTAAATCATGACTTATTTCTCCTATAAAATAAGATTCCTTATCATCTTCTTTTAAGTTAGCTTTATAATACTTAGTATAAAATTCTTCTTCAGTACCATCAACTACTTTTACTACACTAGCATAAATTTTTGCTGTAAATACAAGCTCATTATCAGTAATAGAAATATCATCTATTCTACTAGTATAATATATATTATCAATTTCATCACTAATAGTCATTCCACATCCATAAGGAATAAACAAATAATATTCATCATATTCTTCTAAATTAAAACAATAATTACTAATAGCTTTTTCTAAATCTTCTTTACTAAATTCTACTTCTCCAAATCTAGATACTAATAATTCTTTTAAATCTTCTTTATTTAATTTAACATTTTTTTCATGTTGTAAATCAAAACTATCTATATTATTTAAAACAATTTCCAATTTTGCTTCTGCACTAATATCACTAGAATATATTTTATCTTTAGTATAATCAATATGTTTACCGAATGACATAAATCCTGGATTTACAAAATTTTCTAATAATTCACTAGCAGATTCTTCATCTATATTATTTTCAGATTTTAATAAATCACTTACCTTAACATTAATTGCATCTTCATTAGTTTCTTCAATAGTATTATTTCCATTATTAATATTTTTATTATCAACTGATTTATTTCCTATATAAAACCCTACTAAACCAATAATAATCATAATTATTACTATAAATATAACTAAACCTACTCTACTTTTCTTTTTTTCATTTTCCATATTAACTCTCCTTCTATAATAAGAATATCACAATTATATTATTTATCGTATAAAAAAGATTACCAACCGATAATCTCTTTTACTATTCTAATATATCCTTTATTTCTCTAATATCTCCATCTACATAAGATACTTTTATATTATCCCCTACTTTAATAAATGGTAATTTACTAGATATTTTAATAGATGCTCTATATCTATTATTATCTTTATCAACTATATAATAATAAGTATTACCATCTATTACCGCACTAAATATATTTCTTATCTCTATTTCTTTTTTTATTAAGTCACTATTACTTAATTCACTACCAAAAGTATTTAAATAGTTTTCTTTAGCTTTCTCTATACCTAAAGATGAATCAGTAACAACTACTTTTTGATAATCTTCTACATCTATAAAACCATACATTTTTACTAAACCAGCATTATCTTTTAAACTAACTAAATATGTTGGTTTACCTTTTAAATTAATTAATAATGGGAATGTACTAGTATAATTCATTTGTTGTACTTGCCCCATAGCAGAATCCATAGCAGAGTATTCTTCAGCACCAGCTACTTCATAGTATTTAGTTTCTCCTGTTCTTAAGTTAGATAATACAAAACCTAAATTAGATTCATCACTAAGTACTGAAGTAATACCAGTATACATAAATACATCATCATCCATTGCTAAGTAATTATATCCATCTGTTGTCATAATTACTTCTTTTTGTCCAAAGATTGAATTTATAAAGCCATTCTTATATGCTCCCCAATCATCTATTTGTTCTATTAATAAACTAGCAAAGAAAGCATTATCTACCCAAGAAGGTATTTCTGATATATCATATCTTTTATTATCTCCAGTAACTGGATCTGTTATAATAACTCCAGTTATCTTAGCTTTTAATCCTATACCTGTATAAGATATAGTAGGAGTTATAAAGTATGGATTACCATCATTATCTATTTCAAATTTACTAGTACCAAAATTAGTAAATGGATAAGATAATCTTAAATGTCTAGTTAAATTATAATTAAAATAAGCACTAGGCATATATTTCATACCCTTTTCTAAGTTAACCATTTCACTTTTACCATTAGTAGAATTAACTATTATATATGAAGGCACACCTTCTTTTTTATTAGCTATCCATTTTATAAATCCTGCATATTCTAATGGTGTAACTCTAACTATATCATTATTATAATTTATTTGTGTATAATCATCTGATACATAAAATTGTGATACTAAGTTACTCATTTTACCCATTACCCTATCCCCTAGTTTCATAGATGAATCTCTATCTAATAATGGTAATGAATTAAAATCTACTTCTTCTATATCTTCACTAAAATCAGCATATTCTATAATTATTCTATTAGCATAACTACTAGCATTAAATACTGGACTAGAAAAGAAATTAATAATTAACATAATTATAAAAATAATTCCAAATATTACACAAGATATCATAGATACTTTAGCCATATGAAAATTATTTTTCTTTCTATACCCTTTCATAAGTACTTTAATTCCTTCACTAGAAGTATATATCATACTTAATATAAAGAATATTATTAAAGAAAATAATATAAATGCCCAAAATCCCATTGAATGAATATTAATAGCAGGCATCCATAAGTAATAATAAATAAACATAATAAGTAATTGTAATATAATAAATATAATTTTTTTCATATAAACACTCTCCATATAAATTATATCATTTATCTATATTTAAATATATAAAAAACCATATTATTAATATGGTCTAAATTTATTTTTTATATTTCTAACTAGCTTTTTAACAGGTCCTTCTTTTCTTCTTTCAAGAAGTTCTACTATTTCATCTAATTCTCTTTTTTCTTCTTCACTTAAATTACTTTGAATATCTTCATTTAAATAATCCATTATTGTATCAGTAGTTTCTAATCTAATAGATGCTACTATATAATCATTTTGATTTCTAATAGTATCATCAAAACATCTTTTATCTACAAAGTTATAGAATTCTATTAATTCTCTTGTACTCATAGTATCTATAGCTTGTTCTAGTAATAAAGGATCTTTTACTATACTTTCATAATAATCATATACCGAATAATATTCATCTTGTTCTTTTTTCATAAAAATTTATTTTTTCTCTCTCTTTCTAAGTAGATAGTATATTATTAAGATAGTAAAAAGTCAAATTAATCAATAAATTCTATTTCTTTTATTATTTCTCTATACTGTGGATAAGCTATAAAGTTATTAACAATATTATTATTTAAGAAGTTAGAAGAATCTTCTTTACATTTTACTAATATTTTAAAATCTCTTCTTATATCACCAACTTTAAATATCATATCTCCAGATTGTCTTATTCCAAATAAGTCTCCTCCCCCTCTAAGTTCAAAGTCTTTTTCTGATATATAGAATCCATTATTACTTTCTTCCATTACTTTAAGTCTTTCTATATCTTTATTACTTATTAAGTAACAGTATGATTGTAAATCATTTCTTCCTACTCTTCCACGAAGTTGATGTAATGTAGCTAAACCAAATCTTTCAGCATTAAATATAACCATCATCGTTGAATTTTTAACATCTACTCCTACTTCTATTACTGTTGTACTTATTAGTATTTTTATATCTCCACTTTTATATTCTTCCATTATTTTTTCTTTTTCATTTACTTTCATTTTTCCATGTAATATTTCTGTTCTTATTTTATTATTAAATGCTATATCAAAGTTAGCTTTTAATTTTTTTATATCATTTAAATTAGAATTACCTTCTTCATCTTCTATTAAAGGAGATACTACATATATTTGATGTCCCTCTTTTATTTCTTCTAACATATGTTTTAATACTATCTTTAAATCTTTTTCTTTTACTTGTTTAGTAATTATTTCTTTTCTACCATTAGGTTTACTTTCTATTATTGATGTATCCATATCTCCATATAAAGTTAAAGCATATGTTCTAGGTATTGGTGTAGCACTTAAGTATATAACATCACTCATAATACCTTTATTTTGAAAATTACTTCTTTGATTAACACCAAAACGATGTTGTTCATCTGTTATTACTAACCCTAAATTTTTAAATTTAACTTCTTCCGATATTAAAGCATGTGTCCCTATTATAATATCTATCTCTCCATTAATAAGACGTTTATAAATAGATTCTTTTTCTTTCTTTTTAGTACTACCTACTAGTAATTCTACTTGAATATCAGTATCTTTAAATAATTCTTTTATATTATCATAGTGTTGCTTAGCAAGTATTTCTGTAGGTGCCATCATGGCACCTTGATAATTAGATAAATAATTAATATATAAACCAATAATAGCTACAATAGTCTTCCCACTACCAACATCTCCTAGTATTAATCTATTCATTCTCCTATTACTTATTAAATCTTGATATATATCTTTAACACTAGTTACTTGATCATCAGTTAACTTAAATGGTAATTTATTTATAAAATTTATTACTTTATCTTGATCTACTTCTCTACTTATTCCCATACTAGATAATTCTCTTTTATATTTTAAATAATTTATTTTAAACATAAATTTAAAAAACTCTTCATATATAATTCTTAATCTAGCTTTCTTTAAATTCTTTTGATTAGATGGAAAATGCATATTATATGTAGCAGTATATTTATCTAAGAAATTATAATTATTACTTATATAATCTGGTATATAATCTTCTATATCTATATGCATTTTATAGCATTCACTAATTAATTTAGATAATCCCCTAGAAGTAATCCCATTTACTAAATGATATACTGGTTCTATTTTTTCTCTATTTATTATTTCAAATTTAATATCATTAGCTACAAAGTTATTTCTTTTTCTGTCGTACTTCCCTATTATATTAATTATTCTACCTATCTTTAAATTATTTTTATAAAATGCTCTATTAAAGATAGTAACATTTATTATATAACCATCACTATTTAATCTAAATATCATTTTATTTAAATTCTTTTTTATATAGTTAACTCTTGGTTCTGATTCTATTATTCCTTTTATAGTAACTACTTCATTATCAGGAGCTTCTATTAAAGGTATTACTTTTATATTATTATATCTATATGGATAATATTCTATTAAATCATTTATAGTATAAATATTAAGTTTATTTAAGTATTCAAGAGCTTTTACTCCAACTCCTTTTATTTCACTAATATCCATCTAACTTCACCACTCCTATTATATCATACATTTGTTTTAATTTTACTATTTTTTAGTTCCTGTAATAAGTAAATTTTATATTATTTTTTTTTAGTTTAAATAGTGTTTATAACTAAGAAAAAAACTTAAAAAAATATGCATTTTTTTGTTGACAAAAAACCTCTTTAACCCTATTATATTAAGTACCAATTCACTTTGAGGCGAATTGGTGCTAGTATCACACTAGCCAACCCCTTTTTATTCTTTTTGGAGCAGTTCTCAGGGGGACTGCTCCTATTTTTTTTGTATTTATTATGTTATTATTTAAGAGGTGTTAACTATGAGAAAAATAATCATAAAAATATTAGATTTTCTTAAAAATATAATATTATTTATTATATCTCTTTTTAGTACCAATAAAAAAACTAATAAAAAAGAAATAACTAAATCCCCTACTACTATAAATAAACAATCTAAAAAAGATAATATTACTTCTAATAATATTACTTCTATTCCAGATACACCTCATACTAAAAGTAATCCCCATATTAAAGAATTATTATTTACAGAAGAAGATCTAAATAACTTAATTGATGAAGTAATAGAAGAAATTTATGAAGAAGAAGATTTTAAAGTAAAAGATGCTGATAAAGATATTCAAGAAAAACTAGATAAATTAAAAGAAAAAATAATTCCTAAAATAGAAGAAATCATTAATAAAAAAAATATTAAATTAGAAAAACAAACTAAAGAAATAATTAAAGATACTCTAGAAGAAGAATTTAATGAAGAACCTTTATTAGAAATAAAAACTATTATAATAGAAGACCAAGTTACAACACCTATAATAGAACCTACTCCTATAGTAGAAACTACTCCTACTATCGAACCTACTATTAAAGAAGATTTAGAAGAAGTAATAAAACCATCTTTAATAACTATAAATGAAGTAGAAGAAATATTAGAAAAAGAAGATATTCCAAGTATTATAAAAGTAGATAATATAGAAGAAGGAACTATTATAGAATCATCTCCTATTATAGAAACTACCCCTACTATCGAAGAACCTTCTATAATAGAATCTACTACTCCTAAAGAATCTATAATAGAAAATCCTTTTAAAGAAGAAATCTCTCCTATAATTAATACTACTCCTATTATAGAAGATAATCCTACTATAGAAACTACTCCTATTATAGAAGATAAAAAAGAAATAGAAGTAATTACTATTCCTCCTAAAGAAGAAATAATTGAAAATATTAAAGTACCAAAAGAATCTATTACAGAAGAAACTACTCCTACTATAGAAATAAAAGAAGATATTAAAGAAAAAACTCCTATCATAGAAACTACTCCTATTATAGAAAAACCTAAAAAAGAAATATCAGAATATAAAATAGATAATCTTATAATAGAATCTAACTTAGTAAAAAAAGATGCTAATAAAGAAATAAATAAAAAAGACTTCTTTGATAAAAATTATACTCGTATAGAAAAAAGTATTGATAGAATGTTAGATAAAATAAATAATACTTTAATAAGATATGAAGATAAACTAAGTGATAAACAAAAAGAAAAATTAGAAAAAGAAAAAGAAAGACTTAGAAATACTAAAGAAAATATTAGTAAAAGAAAAGATAAAGATATCAAACATGAAAAAGAACTATTAGAAGAAGAAATCTTAGATACCGAACTTCAAGGTTTAGAAGAAGAAATAAAAAATATGCATCTTGAATATAATATAAAAGAAAATGAAGATTTACTTAATAAAATGAATAATTTACAAGGTATGACTAAAGAACAAATAAAAGAAACAGATAAATTAATTATCTTACAAAGATTTCATAAAATAGAAAATCTTCTTGCTATCCGTAATCTTATCTTATTGCCTTTTGTTAAAAATATTTATTTTCTTTATTATACAGTAGGTATTATGATTGATAACCATTTTGGTATTACTCACTCTTTCTTAAATAGAAGACTAACTAAATATACACCTCCTGACTTAACCAATATTCAAAATGGTAAAGACTCTTTAAATAACACTATTGATATAACATATAAAAATATAATTCAATTAGAATATTTAGAAGAAGAAATATTATCTATGTATCCTGATTTAAAATATGATTTAAATTTTATGATTCAAGTAAATAGAATTAAAAATAAATTAAATCGTCAATATAATAAATTAATAAATAGAAGAGATATTATGGATAAATATTTAAATAAAGGCAAAAAGCAAAAGAAAATTCTTCATATTAAAGATAAAGCTGCATAAGAAAAGTGAATAGTTAACTCTATTCACTTTTTTGACTAAGCTTTCTATAATAATTATATCTTTTAATAGCATCTTTCTTATTAAGTTCTAATATTTCTTTAGCCATCTCTGGATTCTTTTTAACTAAACTACTATATCTAACTTCATTAAGTAAGAATTCTTCATACTTAGAAAAATCAGGTTCTTTACTATCTAAATAAAGTTTATCTTCTTCTGGATTATATCTCATTAATTCAGTATATCCACAATCTACAGCTAATTTCTCTTCTGAAGATGAATTACTCATACCACCTTTTATACCTTGTTCTATACATGGTGCATAAGCAATTATAATAGAAGGCCCAGGATGTTTTTCTGCTTCCATCATTGCTTTAATAGCTTGAATAAAATTGCTACCTAAAGATATACTAGCTACATAACAATTAGGGTAACTCATAGCTATTTTAAATAAATCTTTTTTAGCAGTTTGTTTACCTGTATCAGCAAACTGTGCTACTTGACCTATTCTAGATGACTTAGATGCTTGACCTCCAGTATTAGAATATACTTCAGTATCTAATACTAATATATTAACATTTTCATTACTAGATAGAACATGATCAATACCACCAAATCCTATGTCATAAGCCCATCCATCTCCACCTACTGTCCATACACTACGAGCAGGAATATAATCTATTAAATCTTTTAATTCACTAGGTATTTCTTTATCTAATAAATTATTTTTAACTTCATTAGTTATATTATAATCTTCTCTATTTTCTAACCATTTATCAAATTCTTCTTTAATACTAGAATCTACTTTATATAAATATTCATTCATAATACGTTCAATTCTATCACGCATTTTATTATAACTTAGTAATATACCATAACCAAATTCAGCATTATCTTCAAATAATGAATTAGCCCAAGGTATACTATATGGTGTTGATGGTGCACTACCACCATATATTGAAGAACATCCAGTAGCATTAGCTATTACTAATTTTTCTCCAAGTACTTGTGTAAGTAATTTTAAATAAGGAGTCTCTCCACATCCAGCACATGCTCCACTAAATTCAAATCCTGGTTTACAAAATTGACTACCTTTAACAGTACTTATAGGGAATAAATCTTTAGGATTTTCTGTTTCAAATAGAATATCTGCTTCCCTTTGTTTATTTTCATCATATGGACCATATTCTAATGCTTTATTGCCCCCCTTACCAGGACAAGCATTAATACATAAACCACAACTAAGACAATCTGCTTCTGATACAGAAATCATAAAATTATAATCATTTTTACCTAACATAGGTATTCCTTTATCTTTATCAGTAATAGCAAATGGTCTTATTACAGCATGTGGACATACTATTGCACATTGACCACATTGAATACAATTCTCTGGTATCCATTTAGGAACATCAGTACTAACTTTTCTCTTTTCATTCTTAGTTAAAGAACAAGGGAAAGTACCATCTCTATATTCCATTAATTTACTTACAGGTAAATTATCTCCTTCTCTAGCATTAATAAGTTTAATAGTATCACTAGTTATTTCTCTTTCTCTACCTGCCATAGTAAGAGCAATATCTACATAAGTAAGATTTTCTAAAGACTTAGTAATAGCTAATTTATTAGCATTAACTATATCATCACCCTTAGTACTAAATTGTTTCTCTATAGATTGATTTAATAATTCTATAGCATTAGGAAAATCAATTAAACTTAATATAACCATTTCCATTATCTTACTTATCTTACCTTTAATACCAGATTCTAATGCTATCTTATCAGCATTTATTATATAAAATTTAACTTTCTTTTTATTAATTATCTCTTTAACATCATTAGGTAAGAAATCATTCATTTCTTCTTTACTTTTATTTGTATTTAATACTATCGTACCTTCATTTTTTATATTAGATAACATATCAAAATCAAATAAATATTCTTCTTTAGTTATTACTATTAAAGAAGGATTAGTAGTATAGAATGGTGCATTTATCTTATTATCACTAATTCTTAAATTACATATTGTAACTCCACCACTCTTTTTACTATCATATTGGTTATATCCTTGAACATATTTATCAGTATTATTACCTACTAATTTCATAATATCTTTACTAGTACTAACCATTCCGTCAGAACCAAAACCAAATATCTTTATTTCATTAGCTTTTAAATCTATATCATATTCATATTCAGGCAAACTTAAATTAGTAACATCATCTTTTATACCAATTGTAAAATTATTTTTAAGTTCTTGTTCTAACATTTTATATACACTATATATTTGACTAGGAGTAGTATTTTTAGATGCAAGTCCATATCTTCCACCTACAATAGATATTTCTGTATCCTTTAATATACTACATACATCTAAGTATAATGGTTCTCCACTAGAACCAGCTTCTTTAGTACGATCAAGTACAGCTATTTTATTAACTGTTTTAGGTAATACATTCATAAAATATTTTGAACTAAATGGACGATATAAATGTACTTCTATTAAACCTACTTTTTCTCCTTTACTTATTAAATCATCTACTACTAGTTTTACTGTATCACATACACTACCCATAGCTACTATTATATTTTCAGCTTCAGGATGTCCATAATAATTAAATGGTTTATATTCTTTATTAGTAAGTTCATTTATTTTAATCATATATTTATTTACTATATCAGGCATCTTATCATAAAGATCATTTCTAGCTTCTACAGACTGAAAATAAATATCTTCATTTTCAGCCATTCCTTTTTGAATATTAGAACCAACATTTAGCATTTTCTTTTTAAATTCTTTAATTTTATCATAGTTAATTAATTCTTTTAAATCACTATCATCTAATTCTTCTATTTTATTAACTTCATGACTAGTTCTAAAGCCATCAAAGAAATGTAAGAAAGGTAAACTACCTTCTATAGCACTTAAATGAGCTACAGCTCCTAACATATTAGCATCTTCTACATTAGTAGAAGCTAACATACAAAATCCCGTACCTCGTGTAGCATATATATCAGAGTGATCTCCAAATATAGATAAAGCATGCGTAGCTACTGTTCTTGCAGCTACATGGATAACTGCTGGTAAACATTCGCCTGCTATTTTATACATGTTAGGTATCATAAGTAATAAACCTTGACTAGCTGTAAATGTTGTAGCTAAAGAACCAGATATAAGTGCTCCATGAAGAGCACCAGCAGCTCCTGCTTCTGATTGCATCTCTACTACTTTAACTTTATCATTAAATAGATTTACTCTATCTGTATGACTTATTACATCTACTTCTGTAGCCATTGGACTACTTGGTGTTATTGGATAAATACTTGCTATTTCACTAAAAAAGTATGCTGCATCAGCACATGCTTTATTACCATCTACTATTTTCATTATTTAGTCACTCCTTCATTTAAAGTTTTATTAAATATTTCTGGATGTTCTTCTGCATATTGAATAAATGATAAAACATTATGTAACCAATTTGCATTCCCATCAGAAAGTGGTGCATAAATATCTCTTAACTGAGATACTGCATCTTCACTTATATCATTATAATCTAAATCTAATATATTATACATTTTTCTAATTTCTAATATTGTTTCTATTATACCTTCAGTAGCTGTATCAAACTTTGCCCATCCTGTACTATATCTAAGTCCAGCTGGATTATTAAGTTCTTCAAACATCTGACTTTTAAAACTACTCTCTGACATACAAATAGCATATACTAATTCTCTTCTAATACCAGTTATTTTAGAATATCTATCTATTTGATAATTATAATCAGTATCTAATTCATAATCTGATATAACATATAAATCATCTACACTAGTAAAACCCATTTGTGAAGGTAATTGTTTTATACATCTAACTGCATATAATAAAGTTTCTTCTTCACTCTTTCCAACAGGTTCTTCTCCTTTACAAGTAACACAATCTATATATCCGCTATTATATTGTTCACTATTAAAATCATCTGTTAATTCAGCAAGTCTTTGATAAGTAATATCATAATTTATTTGATATATATCACATAACTCTCTTATATATTCTTTTCTTTCTTCTTCTCTATCACTAAGTATAATTCTATTATCTATTTCAGTTGCCATAGTATCTTCTGGTACTATCATGGCAATTTCTTCAACTTGACTATAGTTAGTATTATCTTTTGAATCAGTCTTTGTAATATTACTACTTAAAGACATTATAATAACTACTCCAAGAGCAATAACTCCTGTATTAATAATTATCTTTTTAACAGGTTTTTTAATTCTTTTCTTAGTTCTACATCCATTATACTTATTATCCCTTTGTAATTCCAAATGTCCTTTATTACTTCTATTTTCTCTATATCTAAGTCTTAATCTAGCAATACTATTATCATTATAATATCTTCTTAAAAATTCTATATCTTCATCAGTTAGTCTAACAGTATTAACATACTCTCCACTAAAATCCCAATAAACTCCATCATCTTTAATTTTATCTATTTTAATTTTTTTAAGTTTATTCATTCTTTCATTTGATAACATACTAACCACCATCTAAATTATAACATAAAAAAAGATGTAATCATCTCTTTTTAAAAACAAATATTTTACTAAATATATAATTAAATACTGTAACTAATACTTGTGTAATTATTGTCCATATAAGTACCCAATTATCACTATTTAATTTTAATAATGTTATAAAGAACCACATTATTAACATTTCCATTCCTAAAGTAAGTAATCTAGCTCCAAAGAAAGAACTTATCTCTTTTAATATATTCTTACTTTTACTCTTAAATACATATATTCTATTAGTTACATAAGCAAATAATACTGCACATATCCAACTTATAATAACAGCTATTTGTAATTCTAAAGCATTCTTAGGATCTAATACAGTAAATAATAAACCCCATTTAACAGCTAAACTAACTACTGTAGTTAATCCCCCTACTATTAAATAATTCCATATCTCTTCATTCTTATGATATATAGACCATCCAAAACGCCAAAATCTAACTATTATATTAGGTTTATATTCATAATAATTATATATTTTATTTTTCTTAACTAAGTATCCATCTTTCGCTTCTTCTATTAAAGGTAAATCATTAATAGAATCTGTATACATCGTATTTATCTTAGCTTTAGGATATTTATCATAAAATAATTTAACTTTCTCTTTACCATGACAATTAGTACCTTGTATTTTACCAGTACTTAAATCTATCTCTGTAGCTATTAAATCATATACTTGATATTTATCTTTTATATATTCTAACCAAAATCTACAAGAAGCAGATATTATAATATCTTTCTTATGAGATTTCTTTTCTAACCAAAAATCTTTTAATTTAGATTCATGACTATCCCAAAATTCTAATACAAACTTATCTATATCATCTATATCTTTAACAAATCTAAATATCTTACTTTTTATTTCTTCTTTAGTTCTTAATTTTAATAAATATAATATCAGTGTTCCTATTGAAGATAATAAATATAATAATGTCTTAGGATATTTCTTAATGGCAAATAAAACAATATCTACACCAGAATCTCCATCATATATCGTCCCATCAAAGTCGTATAAATCAAATTTCATAATTCCTCCTTATTATTTATTCTTTTTATGTTCAAATAAGATATCTGTTTTAACTACCAAGAATAGTAATAATAACATTAATATAATATAAATTATCATTGCCATCTTTTTATCTCCTAGTACAAAAAATATTGTAACAGAAGAAAATAATATATTAATAGCATATATAATTAAAACAGAAACAGGTACACTAAATTTCATTTTTAATAATTGATGATGAAAATGTTCTTTATCAGGAGTCATTATCCCTTCTCCTTTAAGAATTCTTCTAAATATAGCAAGAGCTGTATCAAAGATTGGTATTGCTAAAATAACAATTGGTACTATTAAAGATGTTAAAGTAGTAGCTTTAAATCCTAGTAATGCAATAACACTTATTGTAAAACCTAAAAATAAACTACCAGTATCTCCCATAAATATTTTAGCTGGATGAAAATTATGTGCTAAGAAACCTAATGTTGAACCAAGCATTATTAAAGCTAACATAATATCTAAACCTTGCATTCTATTTAACATTACAGCTATTATAATAATTGTTAAAAAGTAAATACTAGCTACTCCAGAAGCTAATCCATCTAAACCATCTATTAAATTAATAGCATTAGTTATTCCGACAATAAATAATATTGTAATAAGATAATTCAATATAAAAGGTATCTTAATATATAAACCAAATACTGTAAAATCATTTAATACTATATTCCCATAAAATACTACTATACAAGCAGCTATTATTTGTAATAAGAATTTATATCTAGATTGAACTGGCTTAATATCATCAAATAAACCAGTTAATATAATTATAAAACCACCTATTAATATCGATAACATTTGTACAGAAGGTCTTGCAAATAAAATATAACCTAACAAAAATGCTCCAAATATAGCAAGTCCACCCATTCTAGGAATTGGTGTTGCATGAACTTTCCTCTTATTAGGAATATCCATAGCATCTACATGAACAGCTGCTTTCTTAGCTATTGGTACTAATATTAAACTTGTTATAAAAGTTACTAATACTATAATAAATATATTATGATCATTGGCACTTAATCCCATAAAAAACCACCTAAATAGATTATACTATTAAATTCATAAAAAAAGAAGAAATTATTATTTTTTCTTCTTTTTACTTTTTTTAGGTTTTTCTTCTAAATCTCCTACTTTAATTTCATCAGTACTAAAGAAATCTTCTCTCATAGCTTTTAATTCTGCTATTTCTTCTAATTTCTTTGTTTTTTCTAACTCTTCCTCTGGTGATAAAGTTTTTTTGCTCTTTCCACTGTTCTTCTTTGAAGCTTTGAATCTAACTTCCTCATCCACTTCTTCTTTAGTTTCTTTAGAACTCTCTTCACTAACATCTTTATCATCTGCCTTTTTATCTATTTTAGTATCTTCTCCTTTAAGACGAGCAATTAACTTACTATTTTTCTCTCTTAAATTAGAATTAATAGAACTAAGAATAATTACTAAAATAATTGAAATAGCTGCTACTACAACAAATAATCCTGTTAATAATTTATATAAATCATTACTTTCTACTTCTTCATATCTTTGTATAGTACCTTCTTTAGTATCATACTTATACCATCCAGTATCTCCCGTACTAGCATTCATTCCATATACTAAAACATATTCACTACCATTATCTAGTACTTTAACATTTTCATCATTAATTTCCATTTCTTTTTCATTATATCCAGAAATAACTTCATCAGTACTAATAGGTATTATTGTAATTGAATTACCATTTAATTCAGTATATTTAGAATAAGTACCATTTTCATACTTATATAATTTTATATTACCAGTATTATCTTTTAAAGCTACTAAAGTAATATTAGTTACATCATTAATATAACAATCTACTTTATTATCATCTATTTCTATTGTACTCTTTTGATAATTACTAGAAACTTTTATATTTTCACTAATCCCTTTTTGTAATATATATGTATTACCATCTACACTTACTTCTATAGGATTTTCTTCTTCCTTAGTAACTTCAATAGTATAAACTTTCTTATTACCTTTAGCTGCTACTACTGTTATTTCTACTTTATTTACACCATCAGTAAGTTTTATATTATCAATATCTTCGACATTAGTACTTATAGTAGCAGTATTATCTTCTTTATAAGCATTGACTTGAATAGTATCTACATCACTAGGTACTGTTAAAGTATATTCTGTAGTATCACTATTAAATTCAGGAGATATCTCATAATTAACAACTTCTAATAATTTTAAATTAGCATTATCACTATATGTAGTATCATCTTCTATATTACTAGTACTATTATCTTTATTTATTATATTAGTACTACCTATAGATACTGTTTTACTGCCTTTAGAAACAGATACATATTCACCATCATCATTAGATACATTAGCATCTGTTATACCAAATGTAGCATTACCACTAGTAGATGCTTTAAATGTAAATGTTTGACTATATACTCCATAATATGCACTACCTGCATTAACACATCTAGAACTTTTTAAAGTAACTTTACTACTATCATATGTAATACAGTATTCCCAAGTAGCAGCATCACTACCACTTACTGTTGTAGTTACTGTAATTGTATCTCCTACTGAATAAGAACTCTTATTAGTTTTAACAGAAATAGATGCTGCTGATACAGTAAATATACCCATTATACATATTAATAAAGTAAAAACTAAATATTTAATTTTATTCATATTATCATCCTTTACAATGTTTTCTTACCTAATAAATGACTTTGAACAAGAGCAAAATCTCTTATATCAATTTTATTATCATAATTAACATCCATAGCATAGAATTTCTCATTCTTCAATGTCTTCTTACCTAGTAAATGACTTTGAACAAGAGCAAAATCTCTTATATCAATATTTCCATCTCCATTACCATCACCTCTAATAGCAATCGTATATGTTTTAGATTCACTAGTACCTTTAATAGTTATCTTATCTCCCGTAACTAAAGTACCACTAGTCTTACTCTTATTAGAACTATCTACTATAGTAGCACTACCACCTTTACTAGTTACAGCATTAATTAATGCTTGTGCTGTATATCCAGGACTTATTCCATATATATAACTATTATCTAATTTAATAGTTAATTTATCTGTTATATCTTTAACAGTTACTATATTACTAACTATTACTTGTTTAATATTTACATTATATGTTTTAGTAGTACCATCTTCAGCAGTTACTTTAATACTTACTTTAACTACGCCATCACTAAAATTATATTTACCTGTACCACTTACAGTAGCATTAGAATCATTTGAATCAGCAGTAACATTTACATAACTATCATTAGTTTGAATACTATATTCATATTCTAAAACATCACTATCAAATCCAGTTATTATATTATTATTTACTTTAATATTTTTTAAAGTAGCATCACTACTTTTATTAGTAGGTGTTAATCCTATATCATCACTCATATTAGAATATACTGGTATAATAAAATTAAACGAAGAATCTATTAAATTACCTGCTTCATAAGCATTATATATAATACCAGCTTCTGATATTGGCGCATATATACTAGTCATATATTGATGAGTATATATATTATAATAATGAGAACTTGATACATTAAACTTTTGATAATACTCAGTATTTTGTGCTTTTGTTAAATATCCATCAGACAAATATATAGCCCCACCATTTATTGCCGTAGTTTCTGAATTCCATGGTCTTCCATAACTTAAAGAGCATTCCTTATTTTCTGAAATTTTCTTTGTGGTATCAAAATAAGTAACACCATTTATCGTAGTAAAACATTTACTATCACTTAAATAACCTGCTGCATAAGCAAGACCTCTTTGTACAGCATATTTATATGTACTAGTTTGATAAGCACCTATATTAAAGAAATTATAATATCCATCCAAGCTATAACCTTGTTCAGATAATCTTCCAGTATTAGTACTATATAAACCACTTATTGAACCATATCCTACTGTATTAGCACCTTCTTGCTTACTACGAGTCATAAGTAATATAGGATTAACTTTATAAGTATTAGCAGCACTTACAAATTCATTAAAATATTTACTTAAATTACCAGTACCAGATATATTAGTTAATGCTTTTGTATTAGTAATACTTTTTGAACTTTCTAAATCTAAGAAAGCAAATATCGTATCTTCAAACATTAAATTTCTTGGATCCATAAAAGATTCAATAACATCTGCTTTAATATAATAATAACTACCTTCTATCGGTGATGTTCTTAAATAATAATTAGTATTAGATGTTTGTAAGACATTTTTATCTTCTTCACCTTTCGCAACTTCTTCTAGTGTCATACCTACATTATCAGCAGTAAATGTCCATTTAGGATGTAGAGAATGTAAATAATATAAATATGGACAATAACTAGAAGGAAAACCTTTACTAATTAAAGAACTACAATAAGTACTATAAGTTTCTACTCCACTAGCATTACTAGTTAAAATATTAGCATCTACATTTAATATATATTTTTGAGCTACATAACCATAACTATTATCACCATATAATACATAATAAAAATTTCCATAACTATTACTTACTGCTTTTTTAACAGTTACTTTAGTACCATAAGCTAACTCAGTAACAGTAGAAGATGACTTATAATCAGCACTACTATGTACTCCAAGAGCATCTCCTGTAATCATACCTGTAAAAGGATATGTAGTAGCAGCTTCTGTTTCCAACTTAGTATTCCAACATAAAATAAGAGTCCCTATAACAAAAAGTATTATTAATAATTTTTTAATAATTTTTTTCATAGTATCCCTCCTATTCCGTTATTTTACACATAAATTATAGCATACTTTACATACAATATGAACATATTATAAACCTCAAAGTGTAAACTTACACCCCCTATTTTTAGGGGTTTGTTAAGCTTTTCTATTTATGTTATAATACTCTCAGTAAAAAGGACGGCGAAGTAGATGGGAGCACTAAAGAAAAAACTAAAAAAAGCTAGCAAACCAAAGAAATTTTTCTATTACTTAACTTTACTATTATATATAGTAGCTTTTGGTTTCTTTGCATATAGTATGTTAAAACTTAAAGGAATTGAAGATTTAATTAGATATATAGTTATAGCATTCTTTGGTATATGGTTTTTAATATATTTATTAATTGGTTTAGTAGGAGTACTATCTAAGAAAGCTAAAACCTTTGTAATATTTACAATAATTACTATCTTATTTGCTATTCCCCTAGCAGGGGCATCTTATTATATTAATAAAGTATACGGAACATTATCTAGTATTAATAGTGATAAAAAAACATATACTACTAACTTAATAGCTCTTAAAGAAACAGAATTTAGTAGAAACTTAACTATTGGTATGATAGATACTGAAGATGATATAGAAGGTAATGTCTTAGCTAAGAAATTAATTGAAAAAGAAAATCTTACTAACAAAGTTAATCTATATGATGATTATAATAGTATGATAAGTGATTTATATGAAGGTAAAATAGGTGCTTGTTTTGTATCAAGTAACTATGAAATAACATTTGAAAATGAAAAATTCACTGAAGATGATGAAGAAGGTTCTATCAAAACTAAAGTAAAAGTATTATATGAATATAGTGAAGAAATGGAAAACCAAGATAATATTACTTTAGCAAGTAGTAGTAATAAAAAATTAACTGAACCATTTACAGTCTTAGTAATGGGAGTCGATTCAACTACTGATGGCCTTAATCCTAACCAAGCATTTAATGGTGATACATTAATCATGGTTACATTTAATCCTCAAACTCTAACAGCCACAATGTTTAGTATTCCAAGAGATTTATATGTACCTATTGCTTGTAATGGTAATAAATATGCAAAAATAAATTCATCTGCAGCTTATGGTTCTAGTTGTGTAATTAATACAGTTCAAAATTTAACAGGTATAGATATTGATTATTATGTCAAAATTAATTTTAAAGGTGTTGTTCAATTAGTAGATGCACTTGGTGGTGTTGAAGTTGATGTTGAAACTCCTGACTTTTCATATGATAGCTTACATACTGGTCAAGTATGTGAACAAAACTCTGACCGTAAAAAAGGATCTAATCTAGTATGTATAAATCCAGGTAAACAAATCTTAGATGGTGAAGAGGCTTTAGCATATGCAAGATGTCGTCACCTTTATGCTACATCTGATATAGCTAGAAATGCCCATCAACAACAAATAATAGAAGGTGTTGTTAAAAAAGCTAAAAACATTAATTCAATTACTGAAGTAGAAGATATCTTAGATGCTATTTCTAATAATATAGAAACAAATATGACACCAGAACAAATCTTATCATTCTATAATGTTGGTAAAGATATGTTAAAAAATACAAGTACAACAGCATTATCTATTAAAAAGACACACTTAGCTTATTACAATTTACCAGTATGGCGTGGTAATATGTACTTATCTTGTTTAGGTTATTATGAACCATCTCTAGATGCCATCATAAAACTAATGAAAGTTAATTTAGGTTTAAAAACAGAAGAAGCTATTAAAACATTTGAAATATCATATAACGAAGACTATGAAACTCCAGTAGTAGGTAAAGGTTTAACTGGTGGAACAAAACTAGTTACAATGCCATCTTATATTGGAGATAGTCAAAGTAATGCCCAATCTTGGTGTACAAGTAATGGTATATCTTGTTCATTCCAAACACAAGCAAGTGAAGAACCAGCAGGTATTATAGTAGATCAAAGTATCCATGCCGGTACTCTTCTAAAAAATGTTAAATCAGTAACATTCTATCTAAGTGATGGAAGTGGTACTTCAGAAAAAGAAAATACTGAAGAAGAAACTAATAATACAACAGAAGATAGTACAACATATACAGTAACAGTTAGATATGTTTATAGTGATGGTGCTGTAGCAACAGGTACTAAAACTGAAACATATAGTGATGGAGAATCATATAGTATAACAAGTCCTACTATCGAAGGATATACACCAGATACAGCAGTTGTAAGTGGTACAATAGCTAGTAGTGATGTCGATGTAACAGTAACATATAGTAAAAACAGTTCTAGTACTAGTGATACTGAAACAGGTGGTTCTACTGAAACAGGAACTAGTACTGGTAGTGAAACAACAGGTGGAAGTACATCAAGTGAAACTACTGACGGAACAGGTTCTACTAGTAACGAATAATAAAAGGTACCAATAGGTACCTTTTTAATAGAAAGGAATTCATATGCATAAAGAAATATTTCATACAAAAAAAGATATAAAAAATACTAAAATAGCTTTCCTAAGTGATTTACATTATTATAATGATTTCCCTATTAAAACACTAAATAGATTACATAAACAAATTATAAAAAGTAATCCTAATTACATAATATTTACTGGAGATACTATAGATACATCATCTGTAGATAACTTTACTAACTTAGAAACATTCTTAAAAAATATAAGTAAAATAGCTCCCGTAATAGTAATTCTAGGTAACCATGAAATAAAAAGTCGTAACGAAAATAACTACTGGGAAGAAAAAATAAATCCTAATATTGAAAAAGTATTTAAAAATATTAATAATGTCTATTTATTAGAAGATACTAACTATCTATCTAATAATATAAACTTCTATGGCTTTAATATGTCATTTAACTACTATGAAGAAACTAAAGAAAATTATGATATATTCTGTGAAGAAATAAATAATAAGAACCCTAAATTTAATAATAAAAACTATAATATACTACTTATTCATAGTCCGTCTAATATCTATAAATATCTAAATAATAATAAAGAATCTAATTTAAATAAAAGTGACTTAATATTATCAGGACATATGCATAATAGTTTACTACCCTTCCCTATAACCAATATAATTAATAAAACATTTAAAACTAATCATGGAATAATAGCTCCTAGTGATAACTTTTTCCCTAAATATTCATATGGTAGAATATATAAAAAAGATGGTTATATCCACCCTGGAATAACCAAATTAGCTAAATCATCTAGATACTTTAAATTCTTAGATATTTTCTTTAGAAAAAATATAATTATTATAGAAATCAAAAAAGACGACTAATCGTCTTTTTATTATTCTTCATCATATTCTGGTTCTAAAGTAGGTTGAAAATCAACAACACTCATTCTACCACTATCTTCTTTAACTACTACAACAGAAGCTTCATCATCATATCCCATATCTTCTTCATATGTAATAGTCATCTTAACTAAATAACCATTTTTCTCTTCATCTCCTACCTTATAAGTAGTTTTTTCAGTAGAATTAACAATTACTTCTTTTACTTCAGGCAAATCTTGTTCTCTATCAGAATAAGTATCATCTAACATTGTCTCATATAATGTATCCATAACTTTCTGTTCATACATTTCTTTCTTATTATCATCTTCATCTATATAGAAAAATTCATTACCACCTACATCATACTTATTTATCTTCGTAGACATAGTATATAAATCTATTACAAACATCTTAGCCACTTGTGTAGCATAAGCTTCTTCATCTACTTCAGAACTTATAAGTATTTGTTTTAACTTTTCAAATTCACTCTTATAATAATCACTATCTCTATCACTTAATGTATATCCATACTCATCTAGTGAATCAACTATTTTAACTTCTGTAGCAGTCTTATGTTGAGCTTTATATACATATTTATATAAAACAAAACCTAAACCACCAAGTACTAATAAAATAAATAATATTACTATTAATCTCTTTCTTCTTTTCTTTTTCTTTTCTTTCTCAGTTAATATCTTTCTAGCCATTACCTACATCTCCTTCTCCATAAGACATTATATTATCTCCTTCATTCTTAATTAAATCATGTACTATAATATCATTCGATATATTAAGTCTAGTCTCTGTATATTCCTTTAAATCTTCTATATAATCTTCACTAATTACTATATTACTATTATTATCACTACTATTACCTAGTATCATATAATCTCCACTAGAATTATTATAATATACTTTATTAGTAACAAAATTACCATTAGGAAATATAACTACATTATTATCTTTAATATCAAAGATATCATGTCCTAAAGCATATTGATTAGTAAATCCCATCATATTACCAAGAGTTGGTTGTACATCATACATTCCCATTACATTAGTAACTTTACCCTTTAATTTACTTCTAACTTCTTCATTCTTAGTCCATATAATTAAAGGAGTTCTTTTATTTATTTCATGAGCAAATGAATCATAATTAACATAATTTTCATTTCCTTCTTCATATACTTCCCCAGTCTCAGTATTATAATTATAATAATATTGATATTCAGACTTATCTAATCTAGCATCATGATCTCCATAAAATACAAATACAGTATTATCATAGTAATTACTTTTCTCTACATATTCTAAGAAAGTACCTAAAGCCATATCAGCATAATGAGCACTAATAAGATAATTACCTAACTTAGTACCTTTTAAATAATTATCAGTTACTTCTACTTCTTCTCCAGTTCTTTCATCTACTTTAGTATATGTATTAGTTAAATCTAATTCCCCAAAATAATTATATACTTCAGGATTAGCTTCAGTAGCTGCAAAAGGAGAATGATTAGATAACTGTATAATAGTTCCCATATAATTTTGATGATCATCTTCTATTTTTTCTAATTTAGGTTCTAATTGTAAGAAATAATCAACATCATTTAATCCAAGTCCTACCCAACGACTATCTTCTTTATAACTATCCCCTATATCAAATTGATCTTTAAATATCATTTCTTGATATCCTAAACTAGGATGCATATTTATTCTATTCCACATACTAGCATCATTAGCATGAGTACTAAAAGTAAAATATCCTTTCTCATTAAGTAACTTAGGAGTACTAACATAATCTCTATTATAATATTGAACAAATACAGTCCCACTATTAGCAGGCATTAATGATGTATTTAAAGTAAACTCTGTATCACTACTAGTACCAACACTTATCTGTGCATAAAAATTACTAAAATACATCCCCTCTTTAGTTAATTTATTTAAAGTAGGAGTAACCTCTGTATCATTAACTTCCATATCTACTAAGAAATTCTGAATACTTTCCATATGTACAAAAACTACATTCATACCTTCTAACATATCAGTATATTTATTATCTTTATGTTTATTATTAGTCCATTCATTATAATAAAATTCTTTAAATTTCTTAGCAGCTTCATCATATCCAAATAAAGAATTAATTTTAGGAGTCAAACTTTGTACTAAGTCATTCGCTTGATATAAAACTATTCCAAATCTTTGAACTATATAAGTACGATTCCATTGCTTAACTAATCTAGATACATCAGTACCAGTAATATTTACTAAAGTAAACGCAAGTACTATAACACCAGCTAAGATAGTAGATATAACCATCTTCT
>Ga0181612_147276_pt1 | contig 33196 bp, 19 predicted proteins | sample HoacroProtozoa21_FD_119630 | JGI IMG/M metagenome (GOLD analysis project Ga0181612, IMG submission 119630) | Hoatzin crop microbial communities from Cojedes, Venezuel. Combined Assembly of Gp0051906, Gp0051904, Gp0051908 | reverse complement strand
CCGGCGGGTGCGCCGGCCGCGCGGCGGGGGGGCCCCCGCCCCGCGGGGGGGGGGGGCGCCGGCGGGCCCCCCCGCCCCCCCCGGCCGTTCCCCCCCCCCCCCCTCGTCCCCCCAGGTGCGGCGGGCGGGGCAGCGCCAGGCTGCAAAGTTGCTGCAAGGTCTTGCGGCGGGTGGGGTTGTGTGGGGCCGGGTCGTTTGTTTTTTGACTTTGGGAGCGGGTTTGTTGCTTGGGGGCTGGAAACTTTCGCTTCGGTACGTCACTTTCTCCCTGGAGTGTTTTATTTTTCCCCGAGATACACCCCGTACTCTTATCTGGAGCGGCTGCGTCGCGGCGATACGGGCTGTCGGGGACGCGAGCGGGTGCGTTGCTCTCCCGTGCCGGGGTTGGGTACCCGCCGTCCGTCCCAGCGCTGGGAGAAGGAGGTGAACGCTCCCCTGCACCGTGGGCATCTCCCCTGCCCGCGATGGCGGGTTGCTCCCTCCTCCGCCTCTTCATGCGAGGTGGTCCGGCGGTGACGAGCCCTCCATTTCGCTGCTCCTCTCCCCGAAGCGCTGCTCCGTCGAGCGTAGGGTTGTTCCCGCCAGTGTGTCGTGGCTGTCACCAAGCCTGTCGTTGGCCTCAGCGTCGTGGCTTTTAGTTTTGAGCAGTGCTCTTCGCACATCTGTGCGTGCACTTGAAATGTAAATGAGGAGGTAAACATTTTTAAAAAACTTGTGCCGGAATAAGCATAGGTTAAACTGCCTGTCAGAGAGACTTCAAAGTAAACAAATGATTTCTTGATTGTGCTCTGAGTGTCTAAGAAACATTGAAGCTCTTGTAGTAAAAGATGCTAAAAATGCTGTCCCTGCTGCAAGGACGGGCAGAGGTGGGGCCGCCTCCTGCAGCTTGTCTTCACGGCGGCCTGGTGTCACACCAAACCTTTGGTATTAAGGAGAAATGGTGCGCGGAGTGGTGGTGATGTCAGGCTGTGAAAGTCTGCATGGGCCAGCCGACCTAGCCAAAGCTGCCAGAACTTCTCTGCCCTCCGAGGCTGTGCAGGGAGGCTGCCATTATCCAGGTATTTAGCTGGGAGCCAGGCTAATGTGCGGGAAGAGGGCAGCGCAGAGAAAGTGGGTTCACCAGCAGTGGTGGGTTCCCACTGCGATGGAGGCAGCTGGGAGACCCACAGGGCTTCAGGTTCAGTGCCTGCGTCGCAAATGGAGCGCAGCAGTCGTGAGGAAGATCGTGACAGCAGCACCATCATCAAATCCTCCTGTTTGCACCAGCCGCGGGTCTGAACTGGTGTGCAGGAGTGGTCCTGGTGTGGTTGTCCGCTTTGTAGTCGGCAGTTTGTCTATGCCTGCAGACGGTGTGGGTATGGAGCTTAGGTAGCAGGTCTGCATCGGAGCTCAGGTAGCAGGCCTGCATTTGACCTTGCACAAATGTTTCATCTGCTTTAATTCCTGTGGTTTGGTGCTTTGGGACCCGAATGCATCCCTGAGTTGTTCACTTCTCGCAGGGGAAAGTGAATAAAGATACTCTGTAACGAAGCACTGGAGTCATTGGCCATCTTCTAGATGTTGTTACATCAAACTTCCTTAGACTGAATTGTCATGGTATGTCCTTACCTGATACTCCTGCAGAGCCAGCACTGCCCGCGCTGTGGGCTTAAAGGGGGACCCCCGTGTTGGCCATCCTGACATCCCAGCGGTGCCTCAGGCCAACATCTGTTCTGGTGTTTCCAGGAGGGCTTGTGGGGTAGGAGAAGTGACCAGCATGCCCCAGTCTGCCTCATGTCCCTCCACATGTACGCACGCGTCCAAGAAGATGGATGTTACTCCCCGAGGGTGGAACAACAACCCATGGGTTTTCTGGCAGGTAGTGAATGGACATGTTAACCTCAGCGTGGAGCCTGCCGAGCTCACCTACAGCTCTTACCTCGAGATAGGGTCTCGGCTGGCTTCCCAGTCTTGTGGGAGACAAAGAAGCAAAGGAGCCAGGGGCCCCTACCAGGTCCATGTAAACCTGTCCCTGGAGCCAGGCTGATAAAACTTGATGATAACAGGAGGCAAAAGTTGCTCACAAACCTGTTTGCTTCACGATGTGCAGATTGTAATCTAAGAGGACTTCTGTAGTCCTTCAGCTGTGCTCAGGCCTGAAACCAGACTGGCTGATGATTATCAAGGGTATCTGACATCACCATGCTGCTTTCTCCTGTGGGTGTAAATGAGGAGTAATTGCACAGCAGTCAGTGGAATAGCACCGGGTCAGCATGGTGTGGCGATGGGACTGTGGCCATGGGAATTGCTTTCTTACCGTCTTCTCCGCAGCCTTGCTCTGGAAAGGTACCTGGGGAGCTGGCAAAGCAGAGGCAATGACTGATGTTAGGGGATGAGTCTAAATAGCAATCTATTCTCTTCCCTGGTGAGAACTGCTGATTTCCTAGCAACGTTCAGGACTTTCTCTGATCTTTTCTAACCAGAAGAGGTGAGAAGCGTCCTTGGCTTACTTGTAGCAGCTGAAATTGTGAGTACCTAGCAAAAGCCATCCAGCTCAGAAATACGTAAGAATGTCGGTGCTCTGAACCAAGAAGAAACTTCTTTTGTTGCCCAGTTTAACTCAGCCCTGCCGATACTGTTGTCTTTCACTCAGTAAAACTCTCCTGTTCGCTTCCTCCCAGATTGCTTGTTTTCCAGTATGTGACATCCAGTGAAAGATTTCTCCTCTTCAGTGTGCCCTCGCAGTTACTCCATATTTCATAATTCAAGTCTGCAATCCAAAGCCGCAAGGGGTCCAATAATAAAAGCTTTTTGCAGTAAATACTGTACTAACATAGGCCAAGCCACAATTGAATGCTAGAGGCCAAGGAAAAATGTGAGCCCAGCAGAAAGCTTTAATCACAGGGGCTGGAGAGAATACGTGGGGCTGAGACACATCAGTTCCAACCATATTTGCTAAATCCCTCGGACTTATGAGAAGTTAGCTCCTTGTGCTAAGTGCTAGATACTTTTAAGGGTTCTCTGGAATTCGCTGTGGTTGAATGTCTTTGAAAACTGAGAAGATGTTGCAGTCGCTTTGGTTTCTCCAGAGTCACTTTTCACTGTGGGAGGAAACTGGAGTGTATGACTAGCCAGTAAGACAGTGAGATTTATTTTTTTGTTTTCCTCACATTCATCCTTTTTTCCTCTCCTGCCGGATTCCTGAAGGACAGTAGTTTAAATTTACAAGTACATACACTTAAGTATGTATGTGTTTGTGTAATGAACAAGTAAATAAGATTTCTTTTCTGGTAGGAGCAGTGCACAAAGAAATCAATGAAGTCTTATTTTCAGGCAACCACTTGAAGAAAATAGTTATTACCAAAAGTAAACATAGATCCTGACATGTCTGCATGTGGTTGTGAGGACACTGTAGGCTTAAGTTACATCTATCATACTACTAATGTGGATTCTGTAAATCACTTGACTTATTAAAACGATGTGTTTGATATCAAACTGGTATCTGGAAGTAAAGCCTTTACAGTCTGCCTTTGCGCAGGGTGATCTCAACTAACCCAGGTGCGCCAAATGCATAAAAAAATAAAAATTTCTGTTTTCAGTTGCTTTTCTCTGGTTTTTGGTTCTCTGTAATGTGTGTCCATTTGAGCGGCATGCGTGACCTAGGAAGCGCCAGCAAATTATTGTCTTGTTGTAATTTACTGCCTTGCTCTTAATGAAGCCATGTACTTACAGGTAAATTACTGCTATTTGTGGTATTTTCTGTTGCCCTTTCCCAGCTTGCTTATTTTCAGACTGGTCAAAAAGCGCCCCAATGATCCAGTTACTGAAGTATTTTTAGTGGAAAAAATTATTAGGAAATGCTTTTAAGTTGCATGGCAGTTTTTTAGGAAGGTTATTCTTACTTTATGAGCAATAACATTGAGATGTAGAGTTTGTCATTACTGAAGCAGTGCTGTTTTTATAAAATTCTTATCATTCCTGGTGTCCAAATGCTTATTTTTTTTTTTAATGTAAACCTCCAATATTTTACTTATATCAGCTAGTACCTCATCTCTATCCAGTTAGCATCGTCTCTATAAAGCACTCCCACCCCCCAACACTCCCCCCGGTGCTGTGCTAGCGTTGAAGTCTTGATTTAGTGAAAACTTCCCTTTTAATACACAGTGTCGGTTGAGGAAATATTAATTTCACCAAAGAGGCACATGTTTTTGAAATGTTTACTTACTCTGGAGCCAAAGAGGACTTTTCTCTGGAGCTAAAGAGGACTTTTTCTAAAGTGGCTTAGTCTGCAGATGATCAAATTTAATTTTGTAAATGAACTTTGCAGCGTGATTAAATTTGAACTTGATTACATTAGGCTTCTCAACATTGAGTTTGTGCCTTATTGGAGGTAGTCTTTTCATATTACTGCTATTTATGGATCTTATTCAAGTGTTTTATATTCTGGTTGGGTTCTGCAATGCAGTTTGTTCAAGCTACTGCTTATATCTGTTCCAGTTGTGCAAGAAGTGGAAAATATCCTTTATTTAGAACAGGTCACATGGGCCTGCATCCAGGAACCGTGTCTCAATGTGTTTAAAAAAAAAAAAAAAAGTATCTTGGAGGAACAGATTTAAAAAGTTCCTGAAATACTTTTCCGTCTGTTACGGAGGAACATTACATATTTTAAACGAAAAGGTAATAATAGCTGAGTTTAAAGTGATACGTAGGCTAGCACTGACTGAAGTCAATGGTGAAAGTCTTAACTGACGTCAGTGGGAGCAGAGCTAAAAGTACGTCTCTGAAATCTCTCCAGTAACGTTCTTGTGAGTGAGTTGATCCCATGTTTATTCTGCACCTCAAATCCTTTTCACTGGGAAGGAAACCCTCGCCACATCTTTTTGTCCGTTTTTATTTTTGAGAACAGTCTTAAAAGGAAAGGCTGCAGTTGGAGTCTCCATTGTATAAACATGTGGAGACAATAAGCGGTATTTCTTTGTATTGCTTTATGCTGGGAGCCGGTGCTGCTCCCTGTCTGTCGCAGAGCATTTTCCGTGGTGAGAGATCCTGGTTGACCTTTCCTCTTCGGCAAAACTCCCGCTCTGTTATTTGCAGTAGGCCTTTGCTATTTAGCGAGGAAACAGAAATAGCCTGTGAAATTCAGTTCAGCATTTGCTTTGATAGGAACTATCGAACGTCACCTTTCTGCTTCCCTCGCCTGCTTTCCTCGGGAGGGTTTTGTTTAGCTGCTGGCTGATCAGAGAGCGCGCAGATATTGGGGCTGCGCTGCCTGCTCTGACTGTGCACCTTTTAGCATGCATGTGTGTTTTCTCTTTATTTATCGGACTGCTGGCTGTGTTAGTGGTGTGTAAGTACATATGCACTCTGCACGAGATGAATCTGTACCTTTCTGGTGAGCTTCCCTAGCTGGCGACTATCGATTTGCAGAATCCAGGTGATAATTCGAATCGATATATTCTTCTGCCTTTTAAATGACTGAAGATAAAACGCAGCAGCCCTGCTGATGGTTCGCTGGGGTGCCCCTGGTACTGCTCATAGTGGAGGTAATTTCACAAGCCTCTGGACCAGAATTTTTGGGGCTGCTGTGAGCCTGCCAGTTGTCAGTAACAAGTCATTGCAGAGCGTATTCTGTGCTGTGTATGTTTTTGTTTGGCACTTAGGGTGATGCATTGGGGGCCCCTTCCAGTAGGGTGGTGGGCAGCGTAACTAATTCTGGCTGTACGGTTTGGTCACGATCTTGAACACTGGGAAACAAGAGCAGAAGAGACTTGAAGATGTGTTATTTTATAAACAAATTCAGCCTCTCACCATGTTCTCTGATTAGAAGTTCAATGGGAAGATATCTGTACAGCTGCTTGAAAATGAGGGTACAGGAGAAACCTGTTCTGACACTTACTATGCTGTCCTCCTGTTTCTAGGCCTGCTGTCTAAATCAACATGCTTTAAGACTTTGAAAATGAAATGGAAGAAGTAACTTTCTGTTTACTTTTCTGCTAAAAATTGAAATTGTGTGTTGGCTGTTAATAGACTTCCGAGAATGATCTGCCGTTTCGGTGTTGGGAGCAAAATGAGAGTCCAACTTCCATTAAGCTGGTCAGGCTCTCTGCCATTATTGTCTGTCTTGTTCTATTTTGGATTCAAAAAGTTTTTGAAACACATTTGTTGTAACATTTTTGTTTGGTAAAATTCACTGTCTTCTAATACTGCGTTTTGCTGGAACAAAGACAACATGATTAAGCAGCATGGCACGGCAGATTTTGCTGGACAGTTAACTATTGCATCGCTATCATATTATACTAGAACTGTGATTATTTTATTTGTTTTTTTAATAATCCCAGCAGCTAAGCAGTAACAGGGCAACTGTTGGCTTGCATGTAGTTTTGCACTTCATTTCATGTAGGGGAAAAACAGCACAGGAAAAGGAATATTGTTGCGTATTCATAATATAACAATGCTACTGCTTTATCTCCAACAGCTGTAAAAAAAGCTGATGCTGCTTTGAGTGTCAAGATTGAAATATTTAGGTTCCCTGGAACCAAAGACTGTAACATAGTCTGAAACAGATCAGCCCATCTCCGAGGTAGAAGTTAACATGCATTTTTCAGCATTAGACACGCCAAGGGTCTGCTTGCTGTGGATGGGCACGAGCAATTTTGGGGTGTCTTTTGAAAGGGCTCCGTCCCAGTATCTTTAACCAGATTTTCAGCTTGCGACTTGCAGAAGCCCTCGTCGTCGTTGATATCTGTGGGCTTCACCTGAAAATAAGCATTTCAAAGAGAATGTAGGAGTGTCTGAGTGAAAGAGGATGGTGTGCGTATCGCTGGTCCAAGTACAAAAATTGTGAAAATCAGTAAGGAAGGCTTGCAATACAACTGCCTGCTTTAACCACTAGTAGTGCCTCTGGATCGAGCTCATTTTTTCTGGTAACATCTCTGCTGCAAGGGCTGCTGTAATGCTTGTGTTAGCAGCTTTTTGCCGAGCATGCAAGCCAGGGTCTGGTGGTTTATAGCTTTTTTTTTTTTTTCTCTCTTTGGTGGTAAGTGATTATGTAGAAACCCTCTATAGGCTCCCCCCACCCTGACCTGCTGCTCACAGCTGCTGCGTGGACTGGACTGGCAGGTTGATGGGAAAAAATGTGTTGATGTGGTATATAATTACTTCTTCCAGCATGAGACAACAGAGGTGCTTGCTGTGATGATTGTTACCTATACTGCTATGTAAAACAGAATGCAAGTTTAATGTAGGGTTTGGGCTAGTATTTTAATGTTGTAATTAACAGCCTCTAACAGTAAACAAGTTTTTTTGAAATCATTTCCCATGAAGATTATTCCTTTACGATGTAGGCAGGTGTACATTTGCAGATGTTGAGTTTATGCATTCCGTGTTACTTGGAGAAATGACCATCAAGAACAAACAAATACCTCTTTTTCAGACCCTTTTACTCTAGAAGACCACAGGTACGGTGTCAGGCAGCTGGAGATCAGTCCTGCAGTCGGTATTTCATAGGGACATTTCGGCTTTGGAAACAGTCGCATTGGAGACGATGCGGCAGTTCCCATCTCTTGGAAGAACTGGATTCATCCTTCTTAAATGCTCGCCAAAAACTGGTGATCTAGTTTCACAGGTACGTTGTGCCTCCGTTTGTGCTGCTCTTTTGATACAAAATGGTCATAAACCCACCTGAATCGGCTACTTAGGTTGGAGTGGCTGGGTGGAGGGTGCTGGGGGGGTCTGGTCTTCTTTGGGCATCTTGTGAGACTGCCTGTGAAGGGACCACTGACATTGCAGGGAGTAGGATGGAGGTTTGTGTCTTTTCCAGCCTACAAAGGCAAACTTTGTTTGTCTGTGTGCAAGGATTACGTGCCTGGTTTAGCCTCCTGTTAAGTCAAATGATGTATTTATGATGAATTCTGCGAGAAAAGGAGTTTACATGGTGCAAATCAGTAGTTTGGGTATCTGGAAAGACGTCGATCGGCTTGGAGATACTTAGGTGCTGGAAGCTTGCCCAGTCTAATATGTTTAAAGAATCACACCAGTGACAGATACTGTGTTTTTAAAGCTTGCCTGTAACTCTGGGATGCTGAGACACCGCTTCTTGTTTTCGTGGTGTGTGACAGCACAAACTGCCGTATGAATGGTAGAAACTTTGTAGGACAGGGGTGTTGGGATCTGGAGACCAGAGAGAAGTAACAAGTGGGAACAACTGGAATGTCCCGAACGAAGGATGCTTCAGAGAATGGAGGCAGGAATGATGAATAATCATTACTAATCTTACTGCCAGCCATCCTGTCATAACATGTAAACACATACAGAAAATGGGAATTAGTGTGGTTCTTTCTGGAGGAGAAGCAGCCAGCTGCAAAACTTGGGATGGGGCTAAATCAGCTGGGAACTGTTTCAGGGGAGCAGACTTTGGAAGCTGTCAGATGGCAAGAGGTGGGGAATATGGGCAAGGAGAGGGTTGTGGTACCGGAACTTCATACTGGGAAATCGGAATAGTACGGTAGAGATGGAAAAGGATCGTTGAGATATCCGAGTGGGAGAGCCTGGCTGAGCATGTTTTGTGCACATTTACGGTTTCCTTTCAGGATTCTTTGGGTTTTATGTAAATAAAGGAGAGGGTTTGTATAAAATATGACTGACTTTGGAAGTGTCCCTGCATGATAATATGCAGCTGTAAAGCCTAACCAGGCATGCAGAGGTAGAGGGAACACACCAAACCCTTTTTATAATGTTTGTGGACTTCAGCCTGAATAAAGAACAGTTGCAACCTGAGCGAATGAAATCAGAATGATACTGAGATGTGTGCACATGCAGGAGAGGATGATCTTACAGAAAAGCAAAGAGGAAAAAACTGTTTCGGGCTGTTCGTTGGAGCTGGAAGGAGTTCAGGGGGTGTGGGGCCCTTGCCGTGTGTCCCCAGGGATGCCATTAACTGCTGTGTTTGGGTTTCTGCTCTGCCTAGTAAGTTTTATTTTGTTTGTAGCAAATATTTACAATTCTGCCCAAGCTCAGCCATACTAAAGGCACATCCCAGATGTCAGTCTGTCTAGTGGCATAGTTCAGAAGAGTTGCTGGGATCATTTATTTATTTATTGCTGTTGTAACACGAAGGTTGCTATCTGATAAACAATTATTCCACCCTTCGAGAAGGCACATTGTAAATCTGCTAAGCTGCTCCTTTGTTTGTTAGGCTTGTGCATAATGAGTTTGGAATTTAAGATTAGTAGTGTGCTGTGCAACTGCTCATTTTGTGACCTCCTCCTCCTCCTTGGCTCGCCTGCCCGCCCGCCTGTCACATCCTGTTGGGCACCTAGGGCTATGTTCGCACGGGGAACTTCAGTTTAGCGTTGCATCATCTCGTTTTTATGTGTGCTGCTGCCTAGTGGAATTAAAAAAAACCCATAAGGTAGGTGTCTAGGCTCCGTACAGAACGCATGGGGGGAAGGTGGCTTCAAAGGTGGCTTGTGAAAACTGACGTGGAGGGTTGCTCGAGTCAGCCAGTGAAGGGTGTAAGAGGCCAGTGTTGGTGTTGAATGGTGTCCCTTGAGGGTCTGGTTGCTGGTCTAGGAAAGCTGTTGCTAAACCTTTCTCAGAGTGATGTGCCACAAACAGGTCTGCTCTTACAGAGATGAGGAAGAGTGGGTAGTACCACATCCCCCTACCCCAGCTTTATCCACTCAGGATACAAAAATTTTGAGTTCCATACCTGTCTGACTCAAAACATGAGATTGAACATGTCTACCACTGTCTGGAGTGCCCAAACCAATAAACCATGGGCTTTTTGAGGTGTCTCTTTTGCAGAAACTGGTCTGTTTTGCCTCGTATAGTATTCATTGAACTGGTAGAGGCAGGAGTGGCTTGGTGTAACGCAAGGGAGCAAGTGTTTGCCTGGGGTGGTTCGCACCCTGCTCCAGAAAATAGTTAGTTGTACAAAGTGGAACAGCTCTGCCAGGAAGCAAGGAAGACGTGCTCAGAAATTAGATGGTTTTCAGCTCCATCTGTTTCTAAAAGGCAATTGTCCAAATCTCTGTAATTGGGGTCACAGCGTGAAATATGGGGACCTGCTTGAAATACGAGTGGTGATACTTGGGGCACAGGTAGCTGGATGAAGGGAAAACGTCTTTAGGGTTTTGGGACCCAGAGGTTCCTGAATTGCTGCAGGAGGACAAAGAAGTTGAAGGGTGGTATGAACTCGCTGATGGTACCGACGGCCAAAGAGCCTCTCTGAGCGGTGTATATTGGTGAGGAAGCTGTTGGGTAAAGGTGGATGTTAACAGTGGAGACCAATATACATCAGTTCTTGAGAGTGCTGAACTTTTTAGGAATGTGAAATTATTCATGGTGCAGCAAGAGAAGCTTGGATCTGTTTAGAAGTGGGTTACTTCAGAGGAGTAAAGTGAGTAAGGCAGGAGATGAAATAAGATTATGTCTCTGTCATGAACTTGTTTTTTTGATTTAGCTTGTTGCGCAATTTACAGTTTCAATCTAATTGCAAAACTGTTCTGCAAGTGATAATTTGGTTCCCAGCTAATACAGCTTTTGATACTTACTGTACAGAGCTGTGCTGCAGGAGCTGCTCGCCCTGAAGATGCTGTGGGCCAGCAAGGTCTTTCTGTTTTCCAAAGGGTTGCGTAGTGTAGAAAAGCATGGAGCAGATCTGCCTGTTGCGAGCCTCTTGGAGGTGCTGGAGCTGCCCATGCAAAGAAAACAGGGCTGGCTGGAAGAGGCCTGCTGCTGCTATGTGTTTGCAGCGCTGGGGAGGGTCTTTCTTGCAGCCTTTTTGGTATTTCCCGAAGGAATCGGCCACCCTGCCTTCACAGCAGCCTCCTGCTTTCTGGGAGAGATCCCTCCGAGCAGGCAGTAATTACTGTCATTCCAAAGGAGTCCTCTTCTGTGGAGAAGACTGTTAATTATCCCTCACTTAGGCTTTCTAATGAAGGTGCTTGTAAGAGTTGTGCTGGGGTACCACCATCTCCATAGCACCCAATTTCCCTCCTGTGGGTCTGCAGTGTGTGTGGTGATCTCTCACACTGATCCGAGGGGGGTTTGTGTCCTGGGGTCTCGGGTGGGATCTTCAGGGACTTGCTCTCTGAAATGGTTGACCATTTGGCCTTTTGCCTTGCAGCACCACTTGAGACTATAAATAAGGCTGCAGAGGATCGGGTCCAATGATCTCATGTTCCTGAATCCCGTTCTGTCGCGCCAAGTGTTGCGCTGTGTCCCAGCCGGATGGAAGGAGGCTGGGGAGAAAAGGTGGCTCTTGCGGTGAGCTGCGGCCCGGAGCAGCTCTGACGGTGGCTGCAGTCTCGGCTGGTAATCCCACTGTTCTCACACCCAGAGCTGCTCCTGGGCAGCCTGGGCATTGCAGCTGTCTTAGGTAGGCACAGAGACAGAGGCGTATGGAAGATGACAGGTCCCGCTCTCCCAGAGGACTGCGAGAGCTTCCATGCGCTGTCGATATGGTGCAGTGTTCAGCAGATCGCAGTGATGCTCTTGTCTGTGCTGTCCTGGCTGGCTGATGTGGAAAACCAGCAGTACTGCAGGACAAAACATAATAATGATCTAAAGAAGAAATGCTGTAGTGATATTTTACAGCTCCTTCTAGTTGAAGTGTTGGGTTTGCTCCCTAGCCTGTTTTTTCATCTTGTTTTTGAGGTGTGCTATGAGCTGGAACATAGTACTGGTTTGTATGGTTACCAGTCTCATCCCCTGCTATCTGATAACTCCTGCCCCGTTGCTATGAAACGTTTTAGTGAGATGCCATGTAAAAGGGATGAATATCCATCTGTAACTGCAGAGAGATTTTTTTCGTGGCTCATCTCTTGCTGATCTTTCTGATCAGTTTTCTGATTGTACTGTTGGTGGATTTATTTGAATGGTTGCTGGTGTTGTCATGCAACTATCTGATGCATGTTTCCCATCTGTAATTTAATACCTTTACACTGAGGTTTATTAAGTAACACAGTCCAGAAAATTGCAGTATCTGTCCTTGTTGTCTGTTTTCAGTGGGTTTATTTTTTGTGGCGAGGACTTTCACAGTTCTTGGCGTTCCAATTCTGTAATCACTATTCAGTCTAAGACAGTTTTCCCTGTATTTAAGAGCTACAGAATCAGGCTGTGCTTTGGAGAAATGCTAGATTTGTCTGCTTGCGGAGTCATCCGAAGTACATAGGTTGTTTGGTAGGTGCTGTTTGGCTTCTTGTAGTGCTGTAGGGAGTGCCTGGCTTTGGGGGCTCTGTGGTGGAAACACAGTTCCTCCTTTCTGCATGTAGCATTGGAAAAACTGAGTGGTTGAACGAGGAACTGTGTGCACTTGAGTTAGTGGCACTTACAGTTGCAGAGCAGCCTTGGCGGCAGGAAGACAGGTGCTGTGGAACGCCAAGGTTGTATTGATTGTGTTGCATTTCTGCTGGAAAAATAATACAACGGGCTCAGTATTTGTACTTTCCACTTGTGTATTGTTTTCTTTTTATTTTGTGTATTTAGAAAACACCGTGGTCTGCAAACTGCTGGTTGAGTATTTTCTGTGGAATGAAAACCATCTGGATAATTTAACTGAATTTTATCAAAGTTTTTGTAACAGGCTCTTTTCCTGGCATCTTGTTAGACGAAGATGAGAATTCGAGTTAAAATTCAGGGAGGTAATTATGTGCTGGCTTATGATCTGGAATTTTAGAAACAACTTGGGCTTGTTTGAAGTTGTAAAAGTAATCGAAATATTAAAATGATATACAGTCTCTCCCAAAAACATTCTCCCTGAGCAAATGCCTGCCATTGGTGCTTTTTTATTCCCCCCTGACGTACTTGAATCCTTGGGATAACGGGAGCTGCAAGTTGAAGAAAGCATCCAGCGTTTGTGCCGAGGCTTCTTTGAAAGAGACCGGGCTTAAACAACGCTTCCATGTGTTTATACTAAATAATTCCGTTGGTTTTATACTCGTAAGTTTAAACTTGTTGCAGCCCTAGGGCTGTAACAAACATGGGAGTGCTGTACCCAGATCCAGCAAACCTTAAGCATGTGAGCTGTGCTGCTCAAGACTTGAGTGCTTGAGTTTGAGCTCATGGTTTGGATATGTTGCTGGGTTGGGAGAAGCATTCAGCATATGGCAAGCTGTTAAATCTGAAGTACTTTTGAGCCTAACACTGTGGTTTTAATATATTCCACTTTTGTTGAAATACTACTTAGAAAAGTAAAAAGATCTCAGTAGAAAAGAAGTGCATAATCTTTTCAACGAGATGCAGAATTAACTAAATTTCAGTATAGTCTGCTTGACACAGCAAGAGCACCATCAGGCAGGTTTTTCTCCTTTTTTTTTTTTTTTTTTCCCTTCCTCCTAAGAAGACTTAACTGCCCATTTGGTTTCTGATGTCCTGATGACAGCGTTGGCTTATGGGTTTGGCTTTATGGGTTGGTTGTTTTTTTGTTTTTGTGTTTTTTAAGTGGGGTGAAAGGAGTGCTCACGTTCTCGGCATTGGAAAGTTTTAGGCATTTGAGAGGTTGAGTATTTAAATTTGTACATGTTTAAATCATGAAAAACAGTTCCTTGAGCACTTGGACACACGTGCATGTGCCTGCTGTGATCGTGCTTGTGTGGCTCCTCTGAAGAAGGAGCTGTATATGACTGCAACTTTCTGAATCCAAACTAGGTCGTTCTCAAAGCCAACCGCAGTGTTGTTAGTCTAATATTGGGTGCCATGTGGACAAGTTCTGAAAGTTTAGAATTTCCAACAGTCTTAAGTTTTTCCCAGTGGCTATATAGAATCATAGAATCATTGAGGTGACAGCTCTGGAGATCATCTTGTCCAGCTCCATTGCTCATCATGTTGAGTAGGTTGCTCAAAGCCATGTCTCATTGGGTTTCGAGTATCTCTAAAGACAGAGACCACAACTTCTCTGGGTGACCCATTGCAGTATTGATGACCCTTACAGTAAAAAAGTGTGTTGGTTTTGTTTGGGGTTTTTGTTTTTTGAGTTATACATAACTCATACATAAACTATTTTTCAACTTGTGTGTTGTAGTGTGCACAAGACGACGTGTGCAGGAGGTTGCACTCCTTCAGCTTTGCTTTTCTAAGTAAGGCAAGGGGATGTATTTCTTAAGTAAACTGCTGCATTTTGTCCCAAAGTGAATTTATTGTACAGGCATAGTGAAAGACCTGGTGGGCAAAACTTCTGCGTCCTGTTCAGACTTGGCTCAAAGGCCGCCAGGTTTTCTTCCTTGTCTTGATTCAATCTTGTTTGACACAAACTGTTTTCTAGCTCTGTCATTCCCCATTGCGGCTGGATGCAAAGCACCCTATAACGTAACGTTACACTTAATAAGTGCTTCAGTGCAGAGGTTGTGTCCAGTGCTGCAGAACTCTACCTTGGTGGTGTTTGTGCAAAGCATTTGACAGGTGCTCATCGCTTGCGATGTTATCTGGACTGTTTAACGTGTATAATAATTCCACGAGGCTGTTGACTAAAATATTGCAGGTCTTTGATGCACCAGCACCAACTTGTCTGCTGTGAATTCATACACTAAAGTCAAAATTGCTTCTAAAATAGTAAACATGAACTTTGGCCATTTCATGCTCTGGGATAATTCTAGAATGGGTTCCTTGGTGTGCTGTGCACAAAGTGCCTTTTTGTAACCTGCAACTGTGTCTGCTCATCGGGACAGTGTGCAATATGCTTCTGACAAGCTATATTAAATAAATGATATGTGGAATTGAGTATCTAAACTTCAGTCAGGACTGATCCTGCCTTGACTGTCCTGCATCACGCAGTGATCTAGGACTACACTGCAGTTTTCTGCAGATTGCTTTTGGCAGCTTCAGGGGCCAACAAACTGAAGATCTTGCAAAATACATTCTTTAGCATAAAAAAAGTGTACTGGAATTACTGGAAGAGTTTACTTCAGAGGCACCTTCTAGGGTAAAATGAAGTGTAGTGATTAAATAGCAATCTTGAATGACGCTGTCACTGGCAAGTAAGAGTCCAGTGCTATGGCATGCCATAGCAGTCTTACTTGATTCGCTCGGTGTCACACAGCAATGAACGTGTGCTGACTATCGAGTCTCCAGCTTGTATTTTCTGAGCCTGCATTCGTTTCTCTGTACTGTCAAGCTCTGACATGTTTGGGTAAGTGGAGTTGACTGGCAATAGCAAAACATGAAGTATTGAAAATAAACCATGTTTACTGCTCCAGACTTTGTTCCTTCTGCATTTCCAATAACTATTGAGAAATAAACAGAAAGTGAAGGGTGCTTTCCCAGAATAGCGCTTTTTGGGGAAGAGACTTGAGATTGCTCATTGTTCGGAGCTTCTAGATGGCAAACCTGAGACCCAGTAGGCTCAATGGTCCTTCTTACTTTAAGCTTACAGATGAGGCCGATGTCTGCGTTTATGCAGTCCTTTCGAGCCTCTCATATAAATGAGAGTGACTTTGGGTGGTAAATGGTGTGCAGCAATATCTGCGCTCCCGGGGTGCTGTAAGGCTTAGTTAGCCGTTAGGTGCCTCGGTGATAAAATCAATACTGGTTAAATGCTGGGTGTTGCCAGATCTTGACGATAGTTTTTGCCTTCACCCGTGCCTGGAGTGAGAGTTCTTTTACCCCATCGCTTCTGTTTGTCTCCCCCCTTTTATTCGAAGGCTCAGTGGTGTGCACAAGGCAGGTGGGGGCAGAGCTCTGGGCACCTGCTGCCAAGGCCATCTCAAAACCCCGCTTGAGTATTGCACTGCACATGCAGGGTTCGGGAGCAGGAGGAGTCCTGTCCTCCGTCATCTGGGTAAAACGTGGGATCCTGGGAGGTCTCGCTGCGTGAGCTGCTGCTTGAATAAAGCTGTTGGGGCAGTTTAACTCTGCAATGCTTAACTTCAATTAAGTTGTCAAGTTTAGCATTGCTTTAGGCGTTAATAGAGTTTTACTCTCACTTAAAAATCTGGTTTAGTAATTAACCTCCATTTTATTCTGGAGTTCAGAAGGTGCTCGTTTAGTGCAGCAAATTTAATGTCATGTGAATTAAAACATGAAAGATATTCAGTAATGAGAAAATGGAACAGGGTAGTGCAGAAATTGGATTATATGCAGTTTACAGAGAGCTGTGCTAGATGCTGAGATCTTAAGGCAGTGCCTTCAAAATGCTTGTCATTACCTCTCTGCATTTCCATGGTTAAGGCATGTTCTGAATTAAATGGGGACTTAGTAATGGAGCTGGGATTTCTGTTGTTGCACACTGACTTTTTATTGCACTTCGGTTTATTGTACAGCCCTTTCTGAAATCTGGACATTGGATGGCTATGACAGTACAACTGCCAGAAGGTGTGAGGCATTCACGGAGGCTGGGAGAAAAGGTGGAGGGACCCCTAGTTCAACTGGGTGCGATGGACCGATGGTTGAGATCCCCTTCTCTGTTGTAACTAAAGACTGAACCCAAGCTCCAGCATATTCTGATGAATTTGTTGTTGGAGGGAGGCTACATGGAAGGAGAATTATACCTGCAGGCAGCACAGTCGCTTCACAGAAATTGCCCTGGCCTTTGTGATTTATCCGGTAGCGTTCTTCCTACTGCTGTGCCTGTATTTTACATCCTACCACAGCCGTTACTGCTACAAAGAAGAAGTGGTCCCCAGTTTTCCTGGCAAGAGGACTGTTTAACTGCTCCCAGCATTGGAGTATAGCTGCGTACTGCTGCTCCCCTCTGCAAGAGCAGAGCTGCTATGCAAAGGGAAAGAGGCTGAGTTTTCCTAGAATTGTCAGGTTTGTGGCGTGTACGTGTGGAGTGTGTGCCAGCTGGGAAGTCCCATGCTTTTCAGGACTGGGCTGCTGGCATCACATCAGTTGATATGGGCTGACCTGCCTTTGGATATCGGGTGTGGGCCTTCAGACCGCCTCAGACTGCGCCAGTTTTGCTGCCCAGAATTTTTGGGTGACTGCAGGGAGAAGAGGCAGCTTTTCTCATTTCTAGAGAATATGGCATGCGCAAAATGTGGTTTTGTGCATCTTTTTTTGATCTGGTTATCAGGGACTGTGTCAGAGGGCCAGTTTGGACCGGGAACACAAAGTATTGCTCTGCGGATGCCTGCCTACCAAGCTTCCGCTCTGTGATGTGCATTCTCACATTAAAGCGCACTTCTGGCAGCTCTTTGGTGTTGTCTACTCCAGCAGATTCCAGAGGCAGATGCAGGAGGCTCAGTGTTCCCCCAGCCATCTCCTCTATAGCTGAGATACATGAAATCAGACGCTTTGTCTTTTCTGTCATTTGAGTGATTTAAGGGAAAAAATAACCTCTTATCACTTGCTTAACTACTTTATTTCCAAGGCAGGAATGTGGGGTGAAAGTTCACCTTGTGAGGGCCGCAGAAGGACTATGCACTGTGCGGGGCGTGGTTTTGTGCTGGGCCTGATCTCCTCTGGCTTCAGCTGCTGCTGGAGGATATGGCTGTGCCCATCCGTGCCTTCAGCGTGCACCCCGTGATGGAGTTGGCTGCTGAATGGCTGCAGGGAGAGTTGGTTTCGCTCACTGATTCAATGGGAAAGGACCGCACATGCTCAAAAAAAAGAAAAAAAAAAAAAGAAAAGTTTTCCCTCTGCTTAGAGCTGGCTTGTGCTATGGCCACACAGTTGCAAGACCCAACCAAGGGGAGGGTTGGGAACCAGGGCTGTGGGAAGGCAGGACTCCTCCTTCCGTAGCAGCTTGCGGTTATGTTGGGTTAGTTGGAACATAAAGTCTTACTGCTGACCTTAGAAAAACATGGGAAAAGTGATGTGTGAGTTGTATGGTTGCTGGCCTGTGGTTGGTTTTCTGTATGCGGCTGAATTTTGCTGTATCAAAAACAGCATTCCAGTAGAAAGTGTGACAAGTACCATGCTTACAGTCAGTGACATCTTTACCAATGAGTCCAGTCTGATGACTTTATATGACTGATTCTTAACGTACTGAATCTATGGAATGGATGAGCAGTAGTGGCAGTGGTCTGGTAACCTGCCAGGACTCTCTTCTTCAGCTTTATGCTTACTCCATAGGAACCACATCCCAAACATACTTGCTCGCTGAGCTAATCGCCTTATGGCTCAAGCACAGTTTAGTTAATTCTGTGTAATAATTTACTGATGTCAGCTATACTGCAGTAGTTATCTGTGTGCAAAGTCCTGGTTCATAGCAAATATGATGTAATGCAGTTAATGCTAACCTCTTTGACCGTAGACTGAGCTAAGCTGTTTTAGTACATGTTGGCTGTGGCCTAATAGCACATGTGGCTGCTCTTACTATTCAGCTGCTGGATGGTAACTTGTTAAGCCAAGGTATTCTGATGGGCTGCTGGAGTCCTCCTGCCAGCAGTGAGACCTGGAATCACTTGTGCTGACTGCAGCTGTAACATCCAAGTCGTCCTGTGTTAATGTGTTTTCCATGGGAGACAGAAAAGGCTGATAATGGATGAAACAGCATTAAATTCTTCCAGTGTGTAGCTGCTGCTGGTGACTGTGGACTAGTTTGATGGGGTTCACATCTGTGTTAACTTTCAGAAGACAACATGAAGCTATTATGCAGTTACTACCCACTCCAGGATCTGCACATCAATTAGGAGAGGCTGCTTACTCATGCTCCTCAAAAGTTGTGCCAAAATAGCTATTACATTATGTCAGAGCCCATATTTTCATCCTGAGCAATTAATCAGAATATAAACCTTGTTTCTCCTCGGCAGTATTGTATATGGACCTAGGACTTTGGTACAGGGTACTTTAGAGCTGTACTGGTTCAAGAGGGCTCCTCTGTCGTTGGCACATGTCAGGGAAGTTATTGTGAAACATGCCATTAGTTTTCCAGCAGTATATCTGGGGAGCTCCAACAACAAAGTCCTCTGTAAACAGCTTTTGTTCTTCATGTTAGGACTTGTTCTACTATAACACTTAGGATCCCTGCTCAGGACCCAGCATCCCGTGCTGCTGGTAGGTGCTATGTGAGCATGAAGGAAGGTGGTGGGATGCTTCACAGCAGATCTGCAATCTGAGAATAAGACACGAGAAGCAGATGGCTACAGGGGGAAACAATGAGGCAGAGCTGTCAGCGTGATGGGAAGGAGTCCTAGGACACCCACTGCCTCACTGCTGTCAAAACCCTGGTCGGCGTCCTGCCTGGGATCGAGCTCTTGAGACAGACGTGATGGAGGCTGGCAGGGCAAGTACACTTGGAGGTACCTCTGAGGACCTTTCTTTGTAAATGGGAGAAGGCGCTGAGCAGACGTTGTTGGAGAAATGTGGCGTTGTTGGTGAGCCGCTTGCAGCTTTTCTTCTCGAGCATCAGGAACCTGTGGTTCTGGATCCCAGCCCTGTCTGCTTGGGGTAACTGGTGGTGGTTCGCTATGGCCCGGAGATTCATGGCAGCAGAGCCTTGGATGGCTGTAGGGTCCCGGTTAAGATGTGACATGCCAAGGAAGCAGGGTCTGTGGAGAAGTGGCAAAACTTGTAAGGAAAATGGAGAAATGTTGGCTTTACTGACCAGTAGTCTCCTGACTTTCCAGGCTGTTCTCATGTAAGAACTGCCTGATAGTGCTATACAGGAGCTTCTTTTTCCAAAGCAGAGAAAAGGCTTAAATATAATTGCGTGAAGTATTCGTACCGTGCAACACACAACTTGAATGAGGATTCTGTGGAGAAAATGTACCGTCACACCGATGGGAAGGCTAAGGTCTGTTCTGTAATTCCTGATCCTAATTCACGATTTTCTGTCTGTTTTGCCAAATACCTTGTAATGCAGGGAAAACGATAACTCAGAAAAGATGTTGTGTAATAAAAATAGAAGCACTTGCTCCAATTTCTCCATATGTTAATGGCTGGATTTTCAGGCAAGAGATTCCAGTAAGGTGTGCCAGCAGTCTGAATACCTGCTTGTGCTGCGGCCCTCTTTCCATGAAAAAGCTGTTTGGGTTAGAGACAAGGGTGAAGTCATTGGGAGTGTCTGGTATCTCTGTGAATTGGATCCAGTTCTGTGTGATTTTATAAGAAGAAATGAAGTATTGTAATTCCTGAGGTACTAGCAAGGTTCTTGCTTTAGAAATCCGGTCTCGCTTCCATTTATTTCTTCCCTATTGGAAAATTCATGTCGAGTGAGTAAATTCATCGCGTTGGAGGCCATCTGGAAATAGCTAGAGCAGGCTAAATTATACATTAGATTTGATAAAAACTTTTCAAAGACACTTTCTCTGGGGAAGGGTAGGATGGAAGTCTGAAAAAGGTTTGATAGGAAAAGCAGACAAAGAGATTAGGGTTCAATGAACAGGAAATTATGGTAATGTTTTAATTCAAAAAAAGAACACAAACAGAGAAGTTAGATGAAGATTGAATACAAATGCTGAACCATCAAAGTGGTACCTAGCTGATGGCTGTTCTCTTGGCTTCTCTCTTCTACCAGTTAATGTGTATGACTTCAAGATGCAGACCACTTTTCCATCATTTGACAAGATAACTACCTGTGTTAAAATAAAAGTAAATACACAAAAAGCAGTAATATAGGTTTGTAGAAAAAGAAGAAAGTTTAAGCAGGTAGTTAACTTATGGATTTGATTGCTGCAGGAGGCTGTGGAGGTGGATGGTACTGGTAGGTTCAAAAAGAGATGAGGCAGTTTAGTGGAGAAACCAGACACTTAAAAGAAACTGGACTGGGGTTGCTCTATCCATTAGTTAATGACTATGGATGCTGGAGGGTTACAGAGGGAGCAGAGCGTAGGTAGGTGCTGGGCTCGTGTGCTTTCCCATTGCAGACAGGGTGCTGAGCTGGATGGACCATGAGGCTGCTTATTCCCTGCATTTGCCCAGCACCTGGAATTTGGGTACCAATGAGCTGAGTTCTGACAGGTTGGATGTCTACTTCCTTCTTTCTCTAGTTATTCCAAACCCAGGAACAACTCGTCAAAGTCTGGGCTAATGAATCATTGCAAATGCTTAATGTGTTGGCAGCTACATGCCACCCAGCTTCACACTCTGTTCTCCTGCCATAATTTTAAGAAACCATTGGAACAGTGCCTTCTCCCCCAAAAAAAAGTATATCCAAGGATCTGGGAACTAATGTATGCAATCCTCCCCCAGTTTATTTGTACCAAGCTGTTTGGGTAGGCCTTGGTATTGGTTCTAGCTGCAGAGCAGGTTTTAGTCAAGAAATCAAAAGCTTGGATATCATTTACTCAGAGATAACTGAGCCAGTTAACGCAGAATTGATGAAAAAAGTTCATCGGAGTGGGGAGAACTCAGTCAAAGACATCAAAATCTCCCAAGTCTGTAAGAAAGAGCTATATGGTGCTTTGCATTAAATGGGGTATTAGTCATTATCCAGTCAGTCATGTTTGTTAGTTTGATTTGGTGTTTGTTTAGAGGTCTCTCGTGCCAAACTGTGTTCTTTGCATGTACAGGAGCCTGGTTCGTTCTCCTAATGTATTAGTTCAGTTGTTAGATTAACTGATAGCTGTACTTCCATCAACTACTTGTCATATTTCATTTGACTTGCAAAGTCCATGTCATGATGTACTTCAATGTCCATGCTTAAACAACTTAGTCCAGTGCTTCTAAAAGGCTGCCTGTCTTTGGGGGAGCCTTGTGAGGGTGATGTGCTCCCCTCAGTTTGGCTGAGGGGTTGGGAGGTGATGTTTGTGCTTTCAGCAGAGAAGAAATGGGGAGTTATGAAAGTGAGTGGTCCTCTCCTGATCGGGTACTTGATGGACCTTTGATTTTTCACCCCCCATCCCTGCAACAGCTTGACCCTTTGCTTTCTGAAGCAGACCCCAAGTCACATCACAGATGAGCCTGGCCAGAGGAAGAGTTTCCATTTTACGGAGGGGTGAAGTCAGGGACAGTGGTTTAGCTGGAAGTTGTGAATCAGACCAGATCCAGAGGACCAGTCCGCTTCTCCAAGAACCTCAAACCTTTTCCAGTATTTGAAAAGTTGCCTGCTTGCCTGTGCTAGCGCTCCTGCCTTTTTCTCCATTTCTGCAGTGTCAGGAAGAGAAAATAAATCTGTAATCCAAGTAATATTCTAAATATAGAAGTGCTGGTGTACAAATGAGAAATCTTTCTGATGGATTCAAAATGGGTTTTGTAATAAAAGGAAATGTATTTGACACTGCCAGAATTTACAGTCCCACCAGAGGCTTGTGAAATAACTGCTATACCAAACATCCTGGGCTGTAATGGAGCTTGTTGACACGTACGGGTTACTGGAGGGTATTTCTGGCTGTTGCCATGAAGATGGGTTAGCAGGAAAAAATACATCCACTGCGACTGCTGTAGGGCCCTGTCTGTACCATCAGCTTCTAAAAAGAGTGTTTTAATAAAAGGTGGTTAAAGAGGGGAGGCTGTCTTTCAAAACAGGTACCAGAATATGGCCCCTGAGAGCCAGGAGGAAGAGGCTATGAGTAAGTCTGTTGTAAGTTGTACAGACTAATACTGCTTTTGGCAGTTTAACCGACTAGAAAATTGTTTTGCTGGAGTCCCTGCAGCTTGCAGGGTTGGCTTTTTATTCCCCCCCCCCGCCTGTTTCTCCAAAATCCTCTCAGGCTTTGACCTCTCTACACTTACTTTGCCAGTAAAAGTCCCAATTATTCCCAGCTGGGATAACAGCTTTTTCATATGGTGACTTATAAAATAAGTGTTGTAGGAAGGCATCGTGGCGGTCTTCAGGTGATGTCAAACACGGAGACTACTCTCAGCCATTTGGTGAGGTGAAGTTTCAGCTATGAACTTGAGGTAACTATGAGGTAAAGTTTTCCCTGCTTGCTATTTCAGTTTTTCGGTAGGACTCAGCCCGGTGCTGTGTGAATGGTCTCATTGCCTTTGACAGTGCTTCATTTGTAGCGAGTATTTATAGATGCATCTAGGGGTCCAGTTCTGTTTGGTACATAGAGGCATAACCATAAAGAAGTTACATTAGAAAGAGCGTACTTTGCCATTAATTCTGCTTGGTCTGACTTGAATCACTGAAGATGTATCAGGGAGAGAGGGAGCTTCTGCCCAGCTGCTTAGAGTGTCCAAGAAGAAAATGCTATGGGAGGACTTGAAAAACAAAAACAAACATAAAAAGGCTGATGCTAGAAAGAAAAAAGTGTCTGTAATGAACTTTTCCCCTACTGAAAATTAGTTTTCAGATTGAAATAAGACAGTTAAAAGAAGTACTGAAGTTTGATCAGTAAAATTATCTATTAAAATGGGAAACTGAGGCTCTTGTGCTTCATTCTGTCTTCAGACCAAGCTTCCTATCTCATTCACTGCTACACACATGAGGCTTGCACTGATTATTTTCATCTGCAGGTCTCTGAAGGGTTTTACTGCTTGTCTGTGAGTCTTGCGTTGCCTGCATGAGGGGATCAGGAAGCTGAACTCCATGGTACACTGAACATTAAGGATTCGCTTAAATGTTTTGCTGAAGATGAGTTCCCTGTGCTGGCTGACAGTGGTTTAGCCAGCAAAAACCTGGTTTTAAAGCCATGGTTTTCAGCCACGTTTAGGCCTGTGATTCTGTGTAACCTGTTTCTGTGGGAGATGGGGCTTTGCTCTGGCTTTTGCTGTGCTTTTAACTTGTAGGCTTCCGATGCCCACACACCCCTGACGAGTCCTGCGCTGGGGACCACTGCTCCAGGCTCCGCTCCTTCTCTGTACACGATGCAAACATCTCCACGAGCTCTCAGAGATGTTTCAGGTTACATAAAACAGAATTTAAAATAGTGTCTTTTTCACAACATTCGGAGCACGTGTTTGTGAATATAAATTTTCAGCGCAGTGCCAGCAGAGTTAGCTTAACAGATGCAGAACTCTGTTACTAAGAATAGTTTCTGCAGTTATCTCCCCACACAAATTTTCTCCTTGGGCATTTGCAATGTGCTTATCAACACTGCAGAAGATCATATGCATGTTCGGTTTTTGCAGAAAATAGTCTGCAAGCTTTCTGCTTTCAGAAGCTATTGAAAGCATGCTCTTCTGAAGCCACGCTGAGTTTCAACTGAATCAGAATTCTGCATGGAAGGATTTGGGTACAAACAGAATAAAGAAATTTAGCAATATCTTTTTTTATCCTTTTTTTCGTTCTTGCGTTGCCTTGGTAAACAGCAACACTTGCTGGCAAGAATGGGAATAACAGATCAATCTGCTTATTTTCGGTCACTGGATTCATGTTTGTTAGTCATCCGTCTCTTTTGTGGCTGTTACCCAGTGGAGAGTATACCTGGTGGGGAGGAAGATACGATGTCTTGGCACAAGATGCAGACTCCTTGCTAACGACATTAAGACCATAAGAGCACCTGAAGTCAAATCAGGAGTTCATTTGTTTGAATGAAAGCTGAATTTTCAGAGTTTTCCTACTAAAAGAAACAAAGTGCTCTCATGAGTTAGACAAACAGAATTTGGCCTCCAGTTAGCGCACAAAATTCTGTTTAAACAAGAAAGAAAGAGTTAATTGAGGGTTGCCTGTTCCTCATTTGCTAAGCAGCAGAACTTTTATGGGGTGTGAAACTGTGGTTATTAACCATAGGTAATGGGGATTGTCTCATTCATAACCCACAGTTACTCTTAACAGGGTATGGTAATGCTCTGTGCGAGCAATGCTGCCTTTGCCAGTGTTGTCAGGAGATTTGCTTCATTTAAAAAACCACAAAGAGCTGGGCTTGGCCTATTAGTAGTCACTGAAGGTAAATGTAAAGGGAATACAATAGGAACAACATACTGAAAAGAAACACATTTTTTAAGGTAGTTGAGTGCTTAACTTGTTTGATAACAAAAGGAATGAAGTTTTACTGTAAAACTAGGGCCTGAAGAAAAGAAAGAATGAAAACTAGCAAAAAGACTTTGGGTCTGCAAGAGTAGAGCCAGAACGGGGAAAAAATGGGGGGGGGAGAAGAAACAAATACAAACTAACTGATTTCAGTGGAGGTTAGGGGAGCTATCTGGATTTGCCCCCATGTCCTTTCTGGGTCCCATCACATCTGGCAGGTGGCAATAGAATGTGGAGGTTCTGCATCAGGTGTGAACGCTGCAGAATTATTTGTCTTCTGCCTGCTTTGATGTCCAATAACTTATCAATGGATAGAGTTTTAAGTAAATATTGGTGTTGTGGTTTTGTGTCTTTGTTAGTTTGTGCATATTTTAGGTTACATTGTTAGACTGCATTTTTTTCTTGTGCATGGGACAACACAATCCTAAATCTTTGGCTGATTTTTTTTTTTTTTTAAAGTGGTAGTTTCTGTAAAAGTATATGGAATAATGTCTGTTACTTTGCTCAGGAGAAAGAACCTTTTGCATGTGGCGTAATTCTCCTGTAAATGTCACTGCTGCTGCATTGATGCTATGGGATTGGCAGAGCTGGATGAGGTTGGAGAACTCTGAGGCAAGAGAGCATCTGCTAGAGTGAATGCAGCTCTCCGTGCTTCGGGAATAGCAGGGAATAAGCTTCCCTACTAACTGGCTGCTGTAATGCCTTTTAAGGTACTTGATAACAGCTGTTGGGAGGGATGGTGGCATGGACGGTGTGGTCTGTAGTGGCAGTTCTCGTCTTCCTAATCCAGGGTTCGGCTTGTTGGCATCGCCATCCATGGTGTGTCCAGCCTCCGGGGTCTCATCACCTCTCCGCCCCAGTGCTTTCACTGACGTCTGGGCTTTTCAGCAGCTTGAAGCTTTTAGCAAAGGTGGCATTTCTGTTACTCGGCTTTTACAGTTTGCAACAACATTTGTGGTGCAAACAGCGTTTCTTAAAAAAGATGCGTGTGGGGGAAATCTGTGCTGGAGTATTTAGGAGATTCCCTAAACTTGGAGCTACCGCTCCCAAGTCTGGCTCCAAGTATTACGGCCTCTTTCCTCACCTAACGACGACCGATGTGCAAATCCACCTCTCCAGCCTCGATTTGTCCCCTTAAGTCATTTTAGAAACTGGTGTTGGGAGAAGACAATGTAGCCGGGCCAAGGAGCCTGGAGCCTGCTGTCGCATACTTTGCTTGTCCGTAGCTGGGAGCAAAACAGATCCCTGAAGTTCTGTAGGACTTTCCTCTCGAAACAGGGAGTAGGAATACAGGGAGGCAAAGGAAAGCTTGGGATTTTCCATATTCTTGTGCTTAATTTAAAACAGTGATTCAGGCAGCCAAGGGAGACGGTTTATCTGTTCAGCTATGGCATAGGTGTTGCCTCTGCTTCTGCCAGATGCCTTTGAGGATGGGAAGAGTCAACATGGACCGTCTCAAAACCTGGGAAGAGTTTTGGTGGCTAAAAAGAAATAAAATAAAAATTTTCTGGATTTTGAGTCTACTGAGCCTGTGCCGTCATTTGGACCTAGTAGAAGAAATTAGGGATTATAATCGAGGGGGGGAAAAAGACCTTTAATCAATGACTATGTTATAGTTTAAGGATAGCTTTTCTGTTATTTCTGACTGATCTGGGTAGTTTGGTGCTTTCTGTCTCCTGGAGCAGGCTACTGTGCATGGTTTTGTCCTGCCGTCTGCGGTAGCCTGTGGTGATAGAGCTGTGTGCTGTAGGTCTGAGATAAGTGCTGGAAATCTGCGTGTTTATTTCTCAAACACGATACAAATGTAATAACTTCTGGCAATCAGCTATAGATTAGCAAATACTTGGTGAGTCATACCTTCCCCTCGCTGCTTTTTTTCTTTAGCATGTCATAAGCATTTTGGGAAGCTCATTCATCCCAGATAGGTGTGAAATCTTTGATGCATAGGGCTGTGACTCAGGGAGTGGAAACAAAAAGGCCACTTGGTGTAATGTCTGCTGCTGGGCTCTTGCCAAACGCCTTGAGCAGAGGGGGAGATCTCCTCTGCTGTAGTTTGTTTGGAAGATGCTTTGAAGATTATGGATCTCTTCCATATAGCGTACACCAATTAAACGTGATTAGGAGTGTTGTAGGTAATAGCTCTGCTATGAGGATGAAAAGAAGATGAGAAAGATGAATAGCACAGGATATGAAGGTATTGGCTGGATATGCGAGGGAAGGCAATGGGATATTTGGAGTCTCGTTCCGAGAGGAACCGGGCGGCAGGGCAGTGTGGGACAGTCCGGCCCGGCGGGAGCTGCGTCCAGAGGGTTTCTGGGGCAGGCGTCAGCAGCTGGCTGCGAGCTGACACCAAGGTGAGTTTCAGCTTCATCTCCGTGTGCTGTCTTCGGTCCCTGTCTTTGTTGTATGTGTGCCTTTGGCCTTTTGTGTAGTCAGTGGGACTGCATCTCTAGAAGACTGTTCAGTCTGTTATGTAGCAGAAAGGGGAACTCGGAGCCCTGGGGCTCCGTCTCTTGGCTGCTCTTTCTTGCTTGAAATTAAGTATGTGGAATACATCCTTAGCCATGAGAACTTGCCTTATCCTTTCACATCCATCTTCCTTCCCCCAGAACCTATCAGTTCCACCAGGCTCCCCAGCCCTTGCTTCCCATACTTGCTCTTCCATCCTGGCCGGGTTTCTGTGTGGTAAAGTTAACTGGCTGCCATAATATTGTACGTGTCCTTCACCTTCTCCCCTTCCCACCCTGGAGGCCACTGTTGTAGACTTGTCTTGTGTTAGAGCACTTCTGCTGCTCCTTGGTGAAGCTTTTGCTGTGTGCTCCTCCACCTTGTCCAACAGGGCTGTTTCACGACCCTCCTCCTCGTGAGCTTTTTAAAATGTTCTTATTAATGAACTGCGCTCTAAGTTGAGAGACTGGCAGGGAGTTGGCGGCGTGTTTTTGGGGCTGTCTCGGTGGCACACAGGAACCTCTGCGGTGTTCCCAGTGGATGCCACCTACTCCGGAGCTTGTTGTCGCAGGGACAGGTTATGAGCAGCCCCTGGCACCCTGGCAGGGTAAGGCTATGGAGCAGTGTTCAGGGCACTCCTGCGTGCTGTGTGTGTTTGAGCGGTGCTGATGTTCCTGTAATTTGCACTGGGTGGACAAACAGGCTGCTTATTGCTCCTGTGATTGCCCAGGAAATGTCCCATCAGCTCCACCCTTTTTTCCTGATGGGCAGCTCTTCCCGCTGGTCCAGTGTCAGCTAAGCTGGAGAGGGGACCAGAGAACTGGGTGAGTCATCTCGAACAGCTTTTGCAGCAGGTGTCTTGCTGCGGCTGCTCACCTTCTTGCCTTTCTCTTGCAGTCTTTTTCTGCCCCATCACTTCAGTTTCTTTGGGTTGCTCTTTGATGAGGTGCTCTTAATGGAAACAAGCCTTGTTAGCTTGTTTTTTCCATCTGTCTTCCATTCTTTTCCCTCGAGATCTTCGTCTTGCGACACAGGGGTTAAATTGGCAGGTAAAGATGATCTCGAGATGCTTTCTGCTGCAACACTTCCTACGGCAGCATTACATAAAGTCAACTATGCTCATAGGAAAGGAAGGGGAAGGTTCGGCAGAGCAGCGCCTGGGGAGGAAGGAGAGGGAAGGCTACCAGCTACGCTGCTGTTTACGAGTAAAAGCTGTGTTGGCCTTGTCACATCAAAATGAGTTGACCATTAACTTTAGTATGGAAAAAAATATTCCTCCTTCCTGACTATTTCTCCTTCCTTCAAAGGGAAGAAGGGATGCGTGGCAGGAATTTGGTGTTTTTTTATTATCCTTATTTAAACAATGACAAACAAACCCCTTTAGCCACTATTGTAAGGACTGCTGCTGTCTCCTGGCACGCTTTTGTCTCCCCTCACTTTACTTATGTTTCTGTCTTCTATAACAAGTTCTTCAGGACACAAGTGGTCATGTTCGCTATTTGTGTAGGGCTGTTTGTACGAGATGCTGATGGGCATTGACTGCTCCTGTCTGCTGTGGCAGTGCAAACAAATAATTAAGTAGCTTGTGTGTGGCAGAGAGAGACTTGGTGTATGTATGAGTGAATGTCCACAAAACCTATGATAGGTAGTACGTGGGGAGGAGGGAGATGTATAAAAAGCTTAAGTTTTGTGACTTTGGCAAATAAGCTGTGTTCAGGTAGGGGGACAGAGCAATCCCACCCGCGGTGGGTAAAATACCCAATATGCTCAAGGGAATATAGCAAAATAGAAGCCTTTGAGTATGGGTTACTGTCTGTCAGAACTGTGGAAGCAAGTCATTCAGCAGCTGGTTTGTTTAATACTTTCAAATGTAATTGTAACTTTTAATGCAGATGGACAAAACCTTTACCTACTTAATTTCATTCAAATGTGTATAGTAGAGTAAATGAATGCTTTTGATTGTCGTTATTTTTTTACCTAGTCTGAAAGAAGAAAGCTGTAAGAAGAGAGGTCTCCAGTAAGTCCATTTTGACTTGGGCCACTCTTCAGCTCCTCCATCACTGGGAGAAATGTTGTATGGTTTCTTTTTACAACATAAATATTTAAGGAGAACATAACTTCTTGGTGGAAACTGTCGAATTAAAAGTAATAAGAGCTGTGTTTATTTATAACATGTATGAATAATTATTACTCAAAGTCTGAGTATTATTTTCTTGGGAAGTCCCTCATTAGAAACTCTGCATCATCAAGGGTGAACCGTACTGTTACTTAACTAGTTTCGGTTCGCATCTGGGCAGGCGTAAGGAAGAACTGCAGGGGCAAATGCAACGCGCCGTGAATAAGAAAACAAATCTTCCAGTGTCCTGGATACTTCTCATAATTATTTTTCCTTGTTGTCTGGAACTTAAGCACAGCCGATGCGCAGCTGCTTGCACAGTGAAACGTTACGTACATGGAGTGTTGTTCTGGGAGGGAGAGTGAAGTTGGGGAAGGGTGTGTGTGCTTCCTCCCCACCTAATGCTGGTGCTGCTGGGCATCTCCAGGCCTACCATGGACCTTCTACCAGACCACATTCCCTCAGAGTAGCTCTGCTCGGGTTAGACATCCAAGTATTTGGCCTCTCTCCATTTTCTTTAGAACAGGGACCATTGTTTGTGCCTGGACAACAGTGGCTGTGTTTTCCAGTTCAAAAAACGCCTTGTAGAAGAGGCCTTTATCATCATTCCTGCTCTGCAAATGGGGGCATAGAAGCAGAAAAGGGAGCATCTTCCCCTCAGGTGCTGTAGATGAGCGGCAGTCAGGAACAGAGCCCTTGTCCTTGCCAAGTCCTGTAGTTATTTCATCTGATGTTAGTATCACCAAGCAAAACTCTCCTGTGAGCTTCTGAAAGTAAGAGTTTATTACAAAATACTGCCGAACATAAACAACCCTTCCCTCTGTGCAGCCAGAGCTAGCGTAGTTGCAGTTGCTGATAATCATGCCTGAAGCTCCTGGCAGTGACGTTCTTTGACAGGTAGGAATAGCTCAGCAGTCAGTGCTGGTGCTGTGGGGTTGGACAGCCGTGGCAGACAACAAGAAGACGGAGCAGGCTGCTTGTCACCCCGTGGGTTCCTGGCGAAGGAAGTTCCGCGCTGTCGACTCAGGACTGAGAAGTGCTCTCCTGCGTGGCCCCATGAGCGGGGCGTGAACTCTGACCAGCTCGCTTCTTGAAGCTGTCCTTCAGTTTTGGTTACGCAACACTTGTAGCTTTGACCTTTACTTAAACAGAGCAAAGCCAACAGCCTTTGGGGTTTCTTGTTCTTATTTCTCAACTCTTCAATAGTCTTTTTTTTTTTTTTTCCTTTTCTAAGAGCTGATGCTGTTCTTCTTGAACCTGTAATTATGCATCTCTTGCCCCATTTGTCTTTCTGCTTGTACACCCTGACTCCATCCTTACTACGATGATACTCAGTTGCTCTCTCCACACTTTTCTGGCCCTGTCTTTCGTGTTGCTTACCTCACCCTGGCTCCTACCTTCGTGCTGTGGTCTGCGCCTGTGCCACATCCCTCAGGGCTGTTCCTGGCACGCCGACTGTTGTCCTGGCAGCTTCTCCCCTGCATCGCTGTTTTTTCTTGCATTTTCCTGTGTCCCTTTTTCCTCAAGGAGAAGACCTCTTGTACTGCATCCTTTCTTTTGATGTGAAGTCTTCCACTTTATTCTCACCTCTGTCCTTTCCCTGTACTGTTGAAGACTAAATCAATTTTCTGTAGCTGCATGCCTAATAGCCAGATCTTGTTTCTTTGTGTTTTCACAGTGGAAGGGAATCCCAGCCTATACCTCTCTACGTCAGAGTGTTTTGCATGGCACAAACCTAAGGATGATCCCCAGAACTGTTGTTTTGTGAATTTATTTAATCTGGGGTGCAAAGGGTAGGAAAGTAACTACGACAGAAACAAAGAATGGTGGTAATAGTTACAAATTCAGCCTGCAGGACAAGGAGAGGCTGCTTTCTGTATCAGAGAGCTTTTTTCTTAACATCACAAGTGGAAGAAACTGTCAGGACTTTGCTAACTGGCCATTTCTGAGACCAGGCTAGGACGGGAGAGCATGCGTTTGTGGCAGGACATTAGTTTGGTTTGCATTTGGGAGGGGATGAGGAGTGATTCTGTCCTCTCTGCCACTTTTTTCTTTTATCCTCTGTTTCACTATCCTATAATCCTTATGTCCACGACCCAAACTAGCCATAATGGGTGCGCTGTAGCTTACATCTTGCTGTGATTTATTTTTGCCTGTTTACTCGGAGTTCTTTGCTTTTGTGGCTCGTAGTGGGCTAACTAGGATTCAGCGTGAAGGCTGTCCTGCGTGGCGTTGGTGATGTTAAAGCCTCGCTATGCCCCTGCCATGGAAGGGGAGGAATTCAGCTGTGGTGACTTGCTTTAGCATGTTCTCATCATACAGTAAAGGAAAGCTTGATAACTGAGTCGCAGGTGATGGCTTGATTGCGTTAGGATTTTTCTTTTCTGTTCATAAATGATTAATTATTTCCTGTCTCCCCACTCCCCTCCTCCCCAAAACTAATCAAATTTAAGCGGAGTTGGCTTTGCATCTAAGAACTGGGCTTCTACAAAATGTAGCGAAAAAGCATCAGTTAACGTTTTTATGGTTAAATTCATAAGAAATCTCAGTTGTTCCACAATAGCAGCATTTTTCTTGGTTTATGCAACCAATGGCACGTGAAAATTCTCTGTGTTGCTAATGATGATCCATCTGTTGACATGCTAGTGGAACAGCAGTGCACTTCATGGTATTTTAGATTTGGTCAACCATTAAGCAAGTGTTTTCTTATAGTTTGGTAGTTCTCTTTAATTGTGTGAGAAAGTAGATACTGGAACTGGTAAAACTGGAATATAACTGTGCTGACCTCACAGGGGAGAAGTGGCTTTGTCCAGTGGTCTGTCATTCTTCTTGCCCTGCTTCTGTCTTGTGTGAGAAATACCAAAACAAAATGGTGTATTTTGGAGCTTGGTGGTGGTCTGACCGGTGCTAGGTGTGAGCACCTGGAAGCCTTATGAAGAATCTGTCTACTGTTTCTTTTGACTTAATGAGGTATTCTTCTTATCAACTCTTGAATTGCTCGTATCCTGTGATCATCATGGCTGCAAGAACATAACTTTTTGTTACTACAAGAATATAACTTTTGGCGTTCCAGGCAAATGGATTTGTTCATCAGCCACAAGTACTTTGCAGATGCATCCTGCAGTCATCTGTCCTGGTTTCTTTTATATTTAGGGAAGGTAAAGGAGCTATACTGAAGACTGTTAGGACAGAGAGTCTCTGAGTTCTGGCCCAAGACCTTTATACAAAGGCGCTTCTGTGTGGACGCCTGAGTCCAGCTCATGTTATCTGCGTCCTGTCATCCTAAGCTGGGGATGAGGGCTAAGAAAGACGAAGCTGGAAGAAGAAAATGGAAGAAGAGAGGAGGACAGGCAACTTCCCGTCTTGAAACTTGTAGCCTGATGTAGGGAGATAGTGAGGGAAGTGGGGGCTTCTATCCGATTTTCGGAAACCGATCACACTGACCCTTCCGAGGAGGGAGGTGGTGACTAAGATCTGCTTACTGAACCCATCAATGTAGCTAGCCTGGTGTCCTTGTGTGTTGGGGGTGGCTTTCCCTGAAGGCCTCCAGAAACACAAAGTGTTTGCGGCATCTCGGTGGAGCACCAAAAGGGAGTGCTGGCCCTGGCAGGGCTGAATCGTGGTCCCACATCGTGCATGACGTGTCTCATGAGAAGCTGAAAGAAAGCATCTCCTACAGACCAGGTGCTCAGCCTTACATTTGAGGATAGGGTGGACACAGAAACAGAAAGGGGTGGTTTCTGCATCTCTGGCATATTTGAAAACTAATGCAGTGGGACCTCTCCTGCAGCAATTTCAGGTGGCTCCTGCCGGGGGCAGACGTCTTCTTTTGGATCTCCCAGATATAATATTATTTCACCAAATGTGAAGCTGGGTTTTTTTGTTTTGTGGGTTGTTTTTTTTTTTTTTTTTTT